>Ga0153920_1000065_pt1 | contig 41731 bp, 39 predicted proteins | sample TSNJ004MetaG_FD_104713 | JGI IMG/M metagenome (GOLD analysis project Ga0153920, IMG submission 104713) | Attine ant fungus gardens microbial communities from New Jersey, USA - TSNJ004 MetaG | ecosystem: Host-associated > Fungi > Mycelium > Unclassified | place: USA: New Jersey, Brendon T. Byrne...
CCGTGGACCCGAACCCGGTGATGGCCTTCTTCCTGGTCACCGGCACCGCCGCGATCCTGTTCAACCTGCTGGCCGACATCGTCTACGCGCTGCTTGACCCGCGCATTCGCGTATAGGACGGATCAGATGGCAAAGCATAGAAATTCAGGGTGGGACACCGAAGGACACACCATGAGCAACACCAATGACACCGAGCGTCAGGGTTCCCTGCCGCGCGAACCGATGCCGGATGACGTGACCACCGGCGAGCAGCTGCATGGCAGCGAGCCCATTGAGGATCCGCTGGAGCAAAACCTCACCTCGATCGCCGAGGTGGAGGACGCCAAGCTCTCCCGCAACGACGAGCAGTCCAAGAGCCAGGGACGCATTGTCCTGGAACGCTTCATGCGCCACCGTCCAGCCATGATCTCCTCGGCAGTGCTGATCCTCATCACCGTCGTGGCGTTCACCTCCATCGGCTACGGACCGATTCCCGGCTGGTGGGGTCAGTCATACCTGAATGCCGGAGAAGTCGTCAACGGTGGCAAGCCGACGATGAGCCTGTTGCCCACCTGGCTGGGCGGCTCCGGCATCCAGATCGGAGAGCACCCGTTCGGGCAGGATTCGATTGGCAAGGACTACTTCGCGCTAGTGATGAACGGGACCCAGAAGTCCATCATCATCGGCGTGGTGGTGGGCCTAGTCTCCACCTTCATCGGCTCGATCGTCGGCGCGATCGCCGGTTACTTCCGCGGGTGGGTCGATGAGGTGCTGATGCGCCTGACCGACCTGTTCATCGTGATCCCGCTGCTGGTGCTGGCCGCCGTGCTCGGCCAGATGGCCGGGGCCTCCTCCGGTTCGATCATCACCCTGGCCCTGGTGCTGGGCCTGGTGACCTGGACGGGCCTGGCGCGCCTGGTGCGCGGCGAGGTGCTCTCCCTGCGGGAACGCGAGTACGTCGCGGCCGCCCAGGCCATGGGCTCCAAGACCGGCCGGGTGGTCTTCAAGCACCTGCTGCCCAATACCATCGGGGTGATCGTGGTCAACGCAACCTTCGCGATTGCCGGGGCGATCCTGCTTGAGTCCTCGTTGTCCTTCCTGGGCTTCGGGGTCAAGGCACCCGAGTCCTCGCTGGGCCTGTTGATCAGCCAATACCAGAACGCGTTCACCTCCCGCCCGTGGCTGTTCTGGTGGCCGGGCATGATCATCGTGGCCATCGCATTGAGCGTTAACTTCCTCGGTGACGGGCTGCGCGACGCGTTCGACCCGCGCCAGACCTTTAAGGCACGCCGCCGCCGACTGTCGGTGAAGATCCGGAAGGAGCAGGCATGAGCACCGAGATGAGCGAAAACTACGCACTGAGCTTCAAGGACCTGAAGGTCACCTTCGAAACCGAGAGCCGTGACGTGCATGCGGTGAAGGGGCTGAGCCTTGAGGTGCGTCCCGGGGAAGTGGTGGCGCTGGTCGGCGAGTCCGGTTCGGGCAAGTCGGTCACCTCCACCGCGGCCATGGGGCTGCTGCCGGGCAACGCGAACGTGAGCGGAGCGGCCCGGGTGGGCAACGTCAACGTGGTGGGCCTGGACCAGGGGCGGATCCGCAAGATGCGCGCCACCGACATCGCCATGGTCTTCCAGGAGCCGATGACGGCCCTGAACCCGGTGCTCACCGTTGAGCGCCAGCTGACCGAGGCGCTGGAGCTGCACGGAATCGCCTACGGCAAGGAGGCGACCGCCCGGGCGGTGGAACTGCTGAGCATGGTGGGGATCCCGGATCCCGAACGCCGCATCCGCCAGTACCCGCACCAGTTCTCCGGCGGCCAGCGCCAGCGCATCGTCATCGCCATGGCGATTTCCTGCGACCCGAAGGTGATCATCGCCGACGAGCCGACCACGGCGCTGGATGTGACCGTGCAGGCCGAGATCTTGGACTTGCTGCGCGAACTGAAGGACCGGCTGAACACCGGCATCCTGCTGATCACCCACAACATGGGCGTGGTCGCGGACATGGCCGACCGGGTCGCGGTGATGTTCCAGGGAAACCTGGTGGAAACTGGGACCGTGGACCAGGTGCTGCTCAGCCCCCGCCACGAATACACGCAACGGCTGCTGGCCGCCGTGCCCAAGCTGCGCGAATTCTCGCTGAACGGCACCGGCGCGCACGCGGCGGAAACCCATGCCAGCCAGGGTGCCCTACCCGGGCGGGAACTGGTGCTGGAGGCCAAGGACCTGGTCTTGGAGTACGACATGCGCGGCACCAAGTACCGGGCGGTGGAGGGGGTTTCCTTCGACATCGCCAAGGGTGAGGTGCTGGGCATCGTGGGGGAGTCCGGTTCGGGCAAATCCACGGTGGCCAAGGCGGTGCTCGGCCTGCTGCCGGTCGCCGAGGGCAGCCTGCTGGTGCAGGGCAACAACCTGCCCAAGCTCTCCCCGCGCCAGGCCCGGGAGGTGCGCAAGTCCATTGGGGTGATCTTCCAGGACCCGGCCGCCTCCCTGAACCCGCGCTTCCCGATCGGTGAGTGCATCACCGAGCCGATGGTGGTGCACAAGGTGGGGAACAAGGCCTCGCGGATCAAGCGCGCCCAGGAGCTGCTGGACGCGGTGAAGCTGCCGCGCAACGTGATCAACCGCTACCCGCACGAGCTCTCCGGCGGACAGCGCCAGCGCATCTGCATCGCCCGGGCGCTGACGCTCAGCCCGCAGCTGCTGATCGCGGACGAGCCGACCAGTGCGCTGGACGTCTCGGTACAGGCCGTGGTGCTGGAGATGCTGCAGGATCTGCAGCGCGACTTCAACTTCGCCTGCCTGTTCGTCAGCCACGACCTGGCGGTGGTGGACATGCTGGCCGATTCGGTCGTGGTCATGCAAAACGGCAAGGCGGTGGAGCAGGGCCGGGTCACCGATGTGCTGCACGCCCCGCAGCATGACTACACCCGCCGCCTGTTGGCCGCGGCCCCGGTGCCCGACCCGCACCAGCAGGCCGAACGCCGTGCAGCGTGGCGGATCCTGAACAAGTCATAGCCGCGCAGCGGTGAACCGAACTGCCTGCGGTGCCCGGTCCTGGGGGGACGGGTGCCGCAGGCTCTTTTTATGCCCACGACGGTAAAGAGCACCGCGACGGCGAGGGCCGGTGCCCTCAGGCGTGCGATGGCCGTTCTGGGGTTAAACAGCACCGGGTGAAACAGGAGCCGCGATGGCGGCACGTCCTGTTTCACCCGGTGGTGGCCGGCGCGGCGTCGTTGGCGCGCGGCGGGCAGCTAGTCCAGCTGCATGACGTTTTCGGTGACCACTTCGGCGCGGGAGTTGGAAAAGACATCCTCGGTGCCCACCAGCTTGAAGCCCCGGCGTTCCAGGACCTTGATCGATCCCAGGTTGTCCTGCACCACGTGGGCGAGCAGCGGACGCTTGGTGTATTCGGCGAGGAAGGCATCCACGGCGCTGGTGGTGATGCCCTTGCCCCAGAACTTGCTGGAAGTCCAGAAGTTGATCTCCGGGGTCTTCTCATGCTCGAAGACCAGGATGGACCCGGCCACCTCGCCCTCGTGCTCGATGGTGCGCACAATGACCTTGGGGTCATTGAGGATGGAGGACCAGTGGTGGTTGAACACCGAGCGGTCCGAGGGATTGCGCGCCTGATAGGCAGCCATCAGGTTGGCCTCCGGCTCCTGCTGGTGGGCGAAGAAGTCGTCGAGGTCGGAAGGGCGCACTTCACGTAGATGCACGAGAACAGCCTTTCGTCTTGAAACGGGGACCGCATCGGTCGATACGGCATCAAAATGGGTGGTCGGCACTAGCCTACCGGGGAAGTGAGGGCGGCGAGAGCCATCTGGGACAGCAGCGCCTTCAAACCGGACTTCTTGGTGCGCGGGTTGTGAACCGAATGTGACGTCGAGTTCAGCAGCCCGAAGACCGCATGGGCCCGGAAGCGATTGATTTGCGAGGTCGCGTTCGGGTGCAGCTTGCCCAGCTGGTCCGTCCACAACCCGATGTAGGAGTTCTGCAGCTTGCGAACCAGCTGCAGCTCATTCTTGGGCAGTGACTTCAGGTCGCGGTCCTGCACTTGGATGATGTCCGGTCGCGAGAGCGAGAAGTCGGTATGGAAGTCCACCAGTCGGCCCAGCACCTCCAGCGGCTCACCGCCGGAACCCACCGCCTTCTGCCCGCCGTCGAGGATGTCCTTGGACATGTCCACCATCAGCGCGATCAGCACGGCCTGCTTGCCGGAGAAATGCCGGTACACCGCCGGCCCGGAAATCCCGCAGGCCGCCCCCAGATCCTCCAGTGACACCCCCGCGTAGCCGTGCAGGGCAAAGAGCCGGGTGGCCTCGCGCAACAGGGACTCGCGCCGCTCGGCCTTGGCCCGCTCACGCTCGGTCGGCTCGCTCAGATGCGGGTAGCTCCTGGCCATGTGAACGCCCCCTTGCACTCGTGGTTCGGCTAACGCTAGACAAGTGTGAACTGCGCCACTAGTCTCGAATTAGTTAATCATTATTAACCTTACGTGCTGTGCCGGGGCGACTCAACGCATTACGCACCGGCACCGCCAAGTCCCTCGCCGTCCCCGGGACCCACCGGCACCCGGGTGCGGCGCGGCCAAGCTGTGGAGGAAGACTCGCATGTTGGAACACGAACTGGATGAGAGCTACCAGGACCTGGTGCAGGTAGTCCGCGAATTTGCCCGTGAGGTTGTTGCCCCGGTCAGCGCCCACCATGATGCCACCCACACCTTCCCGTATGAGGTTGTGGCGCAAATGGGGGAGCTGGGGCTGTTCGGGCTGCCCATCAGTGAGGACTACGGCGGCATGGGCGGGGACTACTTCGCCCTGGCCCTGGCGCTGGAGGAACTGGGGCGGGTGGACCAGTCGGTGGCCATCACCCTGGAAGCCGGGGTGTCCCTGGGCGCCATGCCGATCTACCGTTTTGGCTCCGAGGAGCAGAAGCAGCGCTGGCTGCCGGAACTGGCCGCCGGCACAAAGCTGGGCGGCTTTGGGCTGACCGAGCCGGGCGCCGGATCCGACGCCTCGGCCTCCAAGACCAAGGCCGTGCTGCAGGACGGGCAGTGGAAGATCAATGGGGCCAAGGAGTTCATCACCAACTCCGGCACCGACATCACCTCGCACGTGAGCATCACTGCGGTCACCGGCCAGGACGCGAAAACCGGCGCCAAGGAAATCTCCGCGCTGATCGTGCCCAGCGGCACCCCCGGCTTCACCGTGGAGCCGGCCTACGACAAGGTCGGCTGGCGGGCGAGCGACACCCACCCGCTGAGCTTCAACGACGCGGTGGTTCCCGAAGAGAACCTGCTCGGCGAGCGCGGACGCGGCTACGCCTATTTCCTGGAGATCCTGGATGAGGGGCGTATCGCGATCGCGGCCCTGGCCACCGGCGCCGCCCAGGGCTGCCTGGATGAGGCCGTCGAGTACGCCAAGACTCGCACCACCTTCGGCACGGCGATTGGCAAGAACCAGGCGATCTCCTTCACCATCGCGCGCATGGCCTCCCGGGTGCATTCGGCCCGCCTGGCCTATTATGCGGCGGCGGCGAAGATGCTGGCCGGACAGGACTTCAAGATCGAGGCGGCGCATGCGAAGCTGATCGCCTCCGAGGCGGCCATGGACAATGCGCGTGATGCCACCCAGGTCTTTGGCGGCTACGGCTTCATCAACGAGTCGCTGGTGGCCCGGCACTACCGGGATTCAAAGATCCTGGAAATCGGCGAGGGCACCACCGAGGTGCAGCTGATGCTGATCGCCCGCAGCCTGGGACTGTAGGGCAGGGGCGCAGATGAAGCGGATTGAGCAGCGCGGCCTGTATTTTGATGAGCTTCAGGAGGATGCGCTCTATGTGCATTCACCGGGACGGACCATGACCGAGACCGACAACGTCCTGTTCACGACCATGACCATGAACACCCAGGCGCTGCACCTGGATGAGGTGTTCGCCAGCGCCCAGCCGCTGGGCGGGCGGGTCATGAATTCGATGTTCACCCTGGCTACCATCGTGGGCCAGTCGGTGCCGCAGCTGACCCAAGGCACCATCGTGGGGCAGCTGGGACTGTCCGAGATCAATTTCCCGCACCCGCTCTACCCGGGGGACACGCTGTACACCGAGTCGAAGGTCATCAGCCTGCGGGAGAGCAAGTCGAAACCGGGGATGGGCATTGCCACGTTCGAGCACACGGGCAAGAACCAGGACGGCGTGGTGGTGGCCACCGCCCGGCGCACCTGCCTGATGTTCACCCAACAAGGGCACAGCGCGGCCGGGTCGGGGCAGTAGCCCGCGGCTGTACGCAGGGTAAGCCACGACGCTGCGCCGGCCCCGAACCCCAGGGTGGCTCGGGGCCGGCTACCCACGGCTAGCTCCCGCTCTTGGGGGAGAGGTTCTTATAGGACGCGGTGCGCAGGGTGCCGCCTTCGGCCACGTGGGTTTGCATCCCGGGGGCGCGGTCGGTGTTCTGGGCGCTGACCGCCCGCCAGATCTCACCGTCGCGTTCGGCCACGAAGCTGAAGATCCCGGTGCGGGCCCCGGCCTTCTGGCCGTGCTCGGTGTGCTGCCCGGTCACCTCCCACAGCGCGTGGACCACCGCATGGTCCTGGCCCAGGGGGCGCGCGCGCACCTCGATCAGCGTCATGAAGCTGTCGGCGAAGCTCCGTTCAAACCCGTAGGCGTGCCGGTCCATGATGGTTTCGCGGTCGTTCCACCACAGGCCCACCACGTTCACGAAGTCCGCGTCCTTGGCAAAGACGGCACCCAGGGCCTGGGCGTCCTTCTTGTTCCAGCCCTCGGCGAAGAGCTCGGGAATCTGCTGCGGGGTGCTGGCGTTCTTCACCGCCACTGCCTCGTCCGCCTGGTTGCCGTTGTTCGCCTGGTTCTCCATGAGCTGCTGCCCTCCTGCTGACGTTGCTGGGATCCGCCGTCCGCCAGCAGCATGCCGGTGCGCGCCGGCGGGGTCGGGGACCTGAGCCCAGAGTAGTGCGGCGCCCGCACCCCAGGCGAGCCAACCGGCTCAGAATCACACCCCGGCCAGCTCTTTGGGCGCTCACAGCGTTCACGTCCATAATTGTTGAGTGAGCACCGAATCTGTTTTTACCCCCGCCGGGCACCCGCGCCGCGTCACGCTGCTTGGATCCACCGGCTCCATCGGCACCCAGGGCCTGGACGTCATCGCCAAGGCCCCCGAACGCTTTAGCGTCGCCGCGCTCGCCGGAGGACGCAATCTCACCCTCCTGGCCCAGCAGGCCGTGGCCTTCCGCGCCGAACTAGTTGGCTGCGCGCTGCCCGACGTGGACGCCCTGGCCTCGGCGATCGCCCAGGCCGCCGAGGCCGCCGGGGTCAGCGGCTACCACCCGCAGCTGGTCGCCGGTGAGCAGGCGGCCACCACCGTGGCCGGGTATGAGTGTGCCGATGTGGTGCTCAACGGGATTACCGGGGCCATCGGGCTGAAGCCCACCCTGGCCGCACTGCAGGCCGGTCACCTGCTGGCGCTGGCCAACAAGGAATCCCTGATCATTGGCGGGCAGGTCGTCAAGGCCGCCGCCGCCCCAGGGCAGATCGCCCCGGTGGACTCCGAACACTCGGCCCTGGCCCAGGCCCTGCGTTCGGGTACCCCCGATGAGGTGGCCAAGCTGATCGTCACCGCGTCCGGCGGGCCGTTCGTCGGCTACAGCCGCGAACAGCTGCGCGAGGTCAGCCCCGAGCAGGCGCTGGCGCACCCGACCTGGGACATGGGCCGGGTGGTCACCACGAACTCGGCGACCATGGTCAACAAGGCGCTGGAGGTCATCGAGGCGCACCTACTCTTTGACGTACCGCTGGATCGGATCGAACCGGTTGTGCACCGCCAGTCGATCGTGCACTCCATGGTCCAGTTCATTGACGGTTCGGTGATCGCCCAGGCCTCCCCGCCGGACATGCGCCTGCCGATCGCTCTGGGCATGGACTGGCCGCACCGGGTTCCCGGGGCCGCGCAGGCCTGTGATTTCTCCACCGCCGCCAGCTGGACGTTCGAGCCGCTGGATGAGCAGGTGTTCACCGCGGTGCGCCTGGCCAAGCAGGCCGCGCAGGCCTCGGCCACGCACATGGCCGTGTACAACGCGGTGAATGAGGAAGCGGTGGACGCCTTCCACGATGGGCGCATCCGCTTCACCGACATCGTGGACACCATCGAGCGGGCCCTGGAGGCCTACCAGGCGCCGCAGCAGGCACCCAGCGCCGAGCTGGTGCTGGACACCGACCGCTGGGCGCGGTCATTCGCCGGGAACTTCATCAAGGAGCTGGCATGAACACACTCATGTTTATTGGCGGGGTGCTGGTCATGGTGGTGGCGATCGCCGCCTCGATCGCCCTGCACGAGGTGGGGCACCTGCTGCCAGCCAAGAAGTTCGGGCTGCGGGTTCCGCAGTACATGATCGGCTTTGGCAAGACCCTGTTCTCCTTCAAGCGCGGGGAAACCGAGTATGGTCTCAAGGCGATCCCGCTGGGCGGCTACGTGTCCATGGTGGGCATGTACCCGCCGCGCGCCCAGGCCGTGGCGGGCAAGAAGCCCGGGCTGATGACCCGGGCGTTCGGGCAGCTGATCGATGATGCGCGCTCCCAGGCCAACGAGCAGGTGGTGGACACCGACGCGGGCCGGATGTTCTACCAGCTGCCGATCCACAAGCGGATCATCATCATGCTCGGCGGTCCGCTGGTGAACCTGGTGATCGGTTTCGTGATGATTGCGATCGTGGTGATGGGTTTCGGGGTCTCCACCGCCACCACCACGGTGTCCGAGGTGTACCAGTGCATGGCCACCGCGCAGAACGCCGACGAGGCCCAGTGCGGTGCCAACGACCGGTCCGCCCCGGCCTACGCGGCCGGGCTGCGTCCGGGGGACACCATCACCTCGGTCAACGGCCAGCCGGTGGCCCACGATGAATGGTACGAGTTGACCGGGGTGATCCGCGAGCACCCGGGCCAGAGCATCGCCCTGGAGTATGAGCGGGACGGGACCAGCCACAGCACCACGCTGACCCCCTACCTGACCGAGCGTCCGCAGCTGGATCCCAACGGCTACCCGGTGAGCGGGGATGACGGCAAGATGCTCACCGAGCAGGTGGGGTTCGTGGGGATGAGCTCCAGTGTCCAGAACCTGCCCCAGCCGCTTAGCGCGGTGCCGGCAGTGGTGGGCAACCAGCTGACGCAGATCGGCAACGTCATCCTGCACCTGCCCCAGCGCCTCGTGGATGTGGCGCAGGCGGCCTTTGGCACCGAGGAACGCGACCCGAACGGGCCAGTGTCCGTGGTCGGGGTGGGCCGGATCGCCGGGGAAATCAACGCCTCGGACCAGCTGGGGCTGCAGGACAAGGTCGCCTCACTGATCTCGCTGATTGGCGGGCTGAACCTGGCGTTGTTCGCCTTCAACCTGATCCCGCTGCTGCCCCTGGATGGCGGGCACGTGGCCGGGGCGCTGTTCGAGGGGCTCAAGCGCTTCTTCGCCCGGCTGCGCGGGCAGAAGGACGTGGCCCCGGTGGACACGCTGAAGCTGTTGCCGCTGACCTACGTGGTGGTGGTGGGCATGATGATCATGGGCGGGCTCTTAATATACGCGGACATCTTCAAACCCATCCAGATCTTCTAGGCCCCGTGCCGCTACGCTGAAACCATGAAAGTTTTTGCCGTTGAATACGTGTACGCCGAAGATTCCGAAGAACTGCGCAATGAGCACCGCCCGACCCACCGCGGGTACCTGTCCGAATTCCTTGAATCCGACGGTCCAGTGCAGCTGCTGGCCTCCGGGCCGTGCCCGATCACCGATGGGGCGCTATTGATCATGCGCGCCGAGTCGGAAGAGGCGCTGCGTAAGGTGCTGGATGAGGATCCGTTCAACAAGACCGGCGCCCTGGACAAGACCGTGATCACCCAGTGGAATCCGGTCACCGGTCTGCTGAAGGAATACTCCTCGTAAGCCGCGGTCCTGCCTTACCGGTGAAATCCTCGGCGCCTGGCGCACCGGTGCGGCAATTTCCCGGCCCATCAGCGATGGTGGACCGGGAATCCTGTTTTAACGCCCCCGCACCCCAGGGGGAACAACCGGTGCGGGTTAGGTGGGAAAACACCGTGAAATCCTCCCGGTGGTTGGCCGGATCCGGGCTGCCCGGTAGCGTGCGGAGCACAGAAGGACGCACCGGGACCACCGGTGCGCCCCGAACCGACCGCGGAGGACCACCAGCCATGGCCACTGACATGCGCATCGATCAGGACAAACTGCATCAGTACCTCAGCGAGCACCTCTTGGGGTCCCGTTCCGGGCTGGAACACTTCAAGGCAGCCGTCGAAACATGGCAGGGCACGGCCAATGAACAGCGTCTGATCTCCCTGGAGAATCAGGTGTACGCCGACCAGGAGGACCTGAAGCGGATCATTGCCGAGCTGGGTTTCGAAGAGCACAAGGCCTTGAAACTCTTTGCCCCTCTCGCCTGGATCGTGGGGCGCTTTAACCCGTTCAACCCCTCTCGCATGCGACGGCTCTCGCTGGCCCAGGTGCAGCTGGATGTGCTGACCGGCCTGCTGAACGCCAAGCTGCGCATGTGGCGAACCTTGGAGCTAATGGTTCCCGAGGAGCCGCGGCTGGATCCGGACCTGCTGGCGGATCTGGCCCGGCGGGCCGAAGACCAGATCAATCAACTGTGCGACATCAGCAATGACTCCTGGAAGGACCGCTTCATCGACAAGGGCTAGGCCACAACCGAGCAGGAAGCCGACCGTCCCGGTCAGGGGCGGTAAAGAACAGGAACAGGGGAGAACGAGCAATGGTGTTGCGTGCGAACGTGGTGGGTTCTGGACCCAATGGCCTGACCGCCGCGGCGGTGCTGGCCGAGCACGGGGTGCAGGTGCAGCTTTTCGAGCGCAACGCCGTGGTCGGCGGTGCCGCCGCCTCGGGCCACACCCTGGGTGATGATGTCACCGTCGACCTGGGCGCGGCGGCGCACCCCTTCGCCTACGGCAGCCCGGCATTCGCGCACCTGGGACTGACCGAGGCGGGGCTGGAGTGGGCGTTCCACGACTACCCGCTGGCCCACCCGCTGGACGGGGCCGACTCGGTGCTCCTGCACCGGGGCATGGAGGCCACGGTGCAGCAGTTCCCCCGGGATGCGCGGGCCTGGCGGGTACTGCATTCCCCGTTCGTGCGCCGCCCTGCCGAGATCCTGCGCAACGCCACCAGTCCACTGACCCGCATCCCGCCACACCCGGTGCTGATGGCCGGATTCGGGATGCGTGCACTGGTGCCCACCGCGCTGCTCGGCCCGGCACTGTTCCGCAGCCGTGAGGCCCGGGCCCTGTTCGCCGGGGCCAGCGCCCACTCCATGCTGCCCATGGAGCACCCCTTCACCTCCGGGTTCGGAGTCCTGTTCGGTGCGCTGGGCCAGACCTGGGGCTGGCCGGTGGCACGCGGTGGCACCGGATCCATTGCCGCAGCCCTGGAACGGGTGGTCCGCCAGCGCGGGGTGCAGATCCACACCCAGGTACCGATCCAAGACCTGGATGAGCTGCCCCCGGCCGAACTAAACCTGCTGGACATCACCCCGCGCCAGGTCCTGCAGCTGGCCGGGGACCGGCTTTCGGCCCGATACCGCACGCAGCTGGGGCGCTGGCGCTACGGCACCGCCGCGCATAAGGTCGATTATCTGCTGGACGGCCCGGTACCGTGGCGGGATCCACGCACGGCCAATGCCGGCACCGTGCACGTGGTGGGCAATACCGAGGAACTGGTCGCGGCCGAACGCGAGGTCGCTCGGGGCCGGCTGCCCGAACGCCCGTTTGTCATGGTGGTCCAGCCGTCCTCCGCCGATGCCTCGCGGGCCCCGGCCGGCAAGCACGTGGTGTGGGCCTATGCCCACGTGCCGCAGGGCTACCAGGGCCCGGCCGGGGAGAAGATTGATGAGCAGATTGAACGCTTCGCCCCCGGCTTCCGGGATCGCGTCCTGCGCCGGGTGGAAACGGACCCGACCGCACTGGAGGCCTGGAACCCGAACCTGGTGGGCGGGGACATCGGCGGCGGTGCCCTGAACGGGCTGCAGCAGTTCCTGCGGCCCACCGCGTCCCTGACCCCGTACCGGCTTGGGGTGCCCGGGCTGTACCTGTGCTCCTCCTCCACCCCGCCGGGCGGGGGAGTGCACGGCATGGCCGGATGGCATGCGGCGCGTCAGGCGCTGAAGGATTCCGGGATCCGGGTCTGAACCGGCAGGCCTGATCGGGACAGGAGACAGGGGCAGAGGGCCTTCAGACCGTGTCCGCGGCCGGCCGGCCCCCGGTCCTGGGACGGGTCGCGGCGTACCAGCCGATAAACAGCAGCACGATCAGGCCAACGTCCACCGCATCCCCGCCGTAGTACATCAGCTGGGCCCCAGCCCGCCCATCCGCGGCCTCCACTCCGACGGGCGGATGCGCGTACAACCACTTCGCCAGAATTGCGTGGGCCGCGATGAAGCTGACCAGCACCGTGGCCCGCATCCGGAACGAGGCCCGGTGCGGATCCGGATCTCCGCCAACCACGGAGGCCGTGAACACGTACCCGGCCAGGAAGATGTGCGCGTGAACCACTGCATGGAGCAGCACCGAGGAATGCATGAGGTGATATAGGTCTGTGGTGTAGAGCAGCCACAGCCCGCCGACGTTCAGGATGGCGGCAACGAACGGATGGGTGAGCACCCGAATCGGGGCCGAGCGCAGCAGCCGGGTCACGGCCCGTGCCTGCCTCACCGGCAGGGCCCGCAGGGCCAGCGTGATCGGGCGGGCCAGCACCAGCAGCAACGGGGCGAGCATGCCCAGCAGCAGGTGCCCGAGCATGTGGGCGGTAAAACTGGTGTGGGCGGCCGTCGCCACCGGTCCCGCCAGCCCGGCCGCGGCACACAACAGCCCCGCATACCAAGCGAGCGTGCGGGGCGCCGGCCAGCGGCCGCGGTTCCGGGAGGTGATCAGTCCCGCCGCGTAACCGAACGCCGCTGCCGCCAGCAGCAGCACGGCCACAACCTCAAACACCTGCCAGCCCAGAGCCTGGTGGCCATGGGCTGCCAACAGGGCGGCGTGGTGGGCATGTCCCATGAAACCGCCTACGTGTCCGTGCGGTGCGGGCGGGCGCGCCACAGGATCAGCAGCCCAACCAGCAGCAGCACCACGGCCGACCCAATCCAGATCGCGTCGTAGGGCAGCAGATCCACGTCGTAGCGGATCTGGTGGATTCGCAGGATCTTGTGGTCTAAAATCCCGTCAAAGAGCTGGAAGAAGCCCACCCCGGCGATCAGCGCACCGCTCCAGCGTTTCCAATTCACTTCGCCCCGGCGCCGCACATCGGCCAGCAGGAACAACCCCCAGATGGTGATGAACCAGCCAAAGGCATGGAAGAACCCGTCGGCGGTCAATGCGACCTCGGTGGTGGACAGGTCGTAGAAGTGGTGCCACTGCAGCCCGAGGTGAAAGATGAACAGGTCGATCATCGAGGCGGCGATGCCGCAACCGAACAGGAACCCGGAAAGGACGGTGCGCCGGGCGGGGTTGATGCCACCCCGGCCCTTCCCGGAGCGTGCCGGCGCACCCCGGCGGTCATTTGCCTCAGCACTGGACATCAGAAAACCTCCGCTTTGGTGTCAGACCATGCCATTGTGTCCCCCACGGGAGCCTGCCCAGCCTCGAATCTGCGTGCCGCCTGCCCAGAGCTGTCGCGCCGACTGGCAACCGATGGCGCACCCCTTTCCATTTCCCACCGCTGCTGTTACGTCCCGGCCGCAGCTACTTTGCTCCAGGGCGGCTCCGTGCACAGCGGCATCCAAGACCCTAAGAATCCTCGCGCCAGCAACCGGAAACCGCAATGGGGCCGCGCTGTTTCCTCGGGGACCTTCAGGCAACGTTCCGTACCCTCCTCGGAGGCGGGCAGGGCCTCAGCGGACATGGCATGAATGGGCCATGGACTGGAATTCAATTTTGGCCCCGACCCTGCCCTTGCTGGAGGTGGTGGTGCGCGGAACCATCATCTTCCTTGCCTTGCTCATACTGATGCGTGTGGTCGGTCAGCGGGAATCCGGAGGCTTGGGCATCACCGACGTGCTCTTGGTGGTGCTGGTGGCCCCAGGCGGCAGCTCCGGGACTGAACGGCGAGGGGGAGTCGATCGGGGACGGACTGATCCTGATCGTCACGATGCTGGTGTGGAGTGTCATTGTTGATGCGCTGGCTTATCGTTTCCCCTTCGTCGCTCGACTGCTCAAGGCCAAGCCGAAGCTGCTGATCAAGAACGGCAGGCTAAACCGGAAGGTCATGCTCCGAGAATTCATGACCCGGGCGGAAGTGGAATCACAACTGCGTCTGCACGGGATTGAAGAAGTTGGGCAGGTTGAACGGGCCTATGTGGAACCCAACGGGATGATCAGCATCGTCCGCCGTGACGGAGGGGAAAGCGAACCCACCGACCCGCCCTTCTGATCAATGCTCCTGCCGTCCACTGATCCCCGTCGCGGACTGGATGCGGCGCTTCACTCCTCTGGCGGCGTCCGGTTCGGCTTCTGCGCCTTCTGGCCGCTTCTGCCAGGGCCAGCGCCCGGTAATCTCCAGTTCCAGCGACCAGCTAAGGAAGGTTCGGATCAGCACAATCGCGGCGAGCACCGCAACGCTTTCCATGGACGGGGTGACCGCCACGGTGCGAATGATGTCGGCCGCCACCAGCAGTTCAAGGCCCAGCAGGATGGAGCGCCCCAGAAACTGGCGGAACTTTCGGTAGACCTCGCCCTCGCGGCGTAGCAACCGGGTGGCGGCGAAGAGCGCGGCCAGCAGCGTGCCGATAATAACGGCGGCAACGCCGACGGCATCCACGGCCCGCCCAGCGGAATCGATGAAGTGTTGAAAGCTGTCCATGTTTTCCTCCTGGTGTCGGATCGGCTCTTGTCCCTTACCGTAGGGCTCCGGCTATGCCGACGGAATGGGTTCAAAGGTTCTCCGAAGTTGGGAGCAGAGTGGTCCCCAGGGGCAGGAGCACGGAACGCTCTGTCCCCTGGCAATCCATCCGCAAGCCGGCGCGGGGCAGAAACCAGAACGCTGGTCGTGTCCAGCGTCACAGCCCTCAAGCGGAATGCAGTACGCAAGGGTACTGTTTAGGTAGTTGAAGCGTCATCAGTATGACGCTGTGTTCTAGCTTCACTATCTAAGGAGACGCCCTATGGCGATCAAGGTCCTGACCCTTGTCGGTTCCCTGCGCAATGGATCCACCAACCGCCAGCTGGCCGAGGCCACTGTCGAAAGCGCCCCGGAAGGCGTGGAAGTCAGCGTGTATTCCGGCCTGGAGAACCTGCCGTTCTACAACGAGGACAAGGACGTCGAGGGCCAGGTTCCCGCCGCCGCCGCGGCCCTGCGTGCCGCAGTGGCCGAGGCCGACGCCCTGCTGGTGGTTTCCCCGGAGTACAACGGAACCATGCCGGCCGTGCTGAAGAACGCCATTGACTGGCTCTCACGCCCCTTCGGCGCCTCGGCGGCCACCGGACTGCCGACCGCAGTCATCGGCACCGCCTTCGGGCAGTACGGTGGCGTGTGGGCCCAGGATGAGGCCCGCAAGGCCCTGGGAATCGCCGGCGCCAAGGTGATCGAGGACATCAAGATCGCCATCCCGAACTCCGTCGTCCGCTTCGCCGACACCCACCCGAAGGATGACGCCGAGGTGGCCGAGCAGGTCTCGGGCATGCTCAGCGACATCCGCCGCATCGCCGAAGCCAACTAGTTTCCCTCCAGGCCGTTTCCCGGCCCGCGGGCCCGACCTACCCCTTCGGGCCCACCCCCTGCGTCTCCCGCCAAAACATTGAAGGCGGGGGACGCGTTCGTACCCGGGCGGCTATCCCGGGCCCCGGGCCGATGCGTGCACTGGTGCCCGGGTGGTTTAGCTCGCATCCGTACCCCTTCGGGCGCAGACAGTGACATACTTGGACTTGAGAACTACCTACAGATCCTTCGGAGGCCTCCATTGACTTCGGTCAAACTCGGCATGCCGGCTGCACCCCCGCCGGTCATCGCCCCCCGTCGCAAGACCCGTCAGTTTAAAATCGGCAGCGTGGGCATCGGGTCGGACTCGCCAATCAGCGTCCAGACGATGACCACCACCAAGACGCATGATATCAATGCGACCCTGCAGCAGATCGCGGAGCTCACGGCTGCCGGCTGCGACATTGTCCGGGTGGCCTGCCCCACCGACAAGGACGCCGAGGCGCTGAAGATCATCGCGATGAAGTCGCAGATCCCGGTCATCGCGGACATCCACTTCCAGCCCAAGTACGTTTTTGCCGCCATCGAGGCCGGCTGCGGTGCGGTGCGCGTGAACCCGGGCAACATCCGCAAGTTCGATGACCAGGTCAAGGAAATCGCCCAGGCCGCCAAGGACCACGGCACCTCGATCCGCATTGGCGTCAACGGCGGATCCCTGCACCCCAAGCTGCTGAAGAAGTACGGCAAGGCAACCCCGGAGGCGCTGGTTGAGTCGGCGATCTGGGAAGCCTCCCTGTTCGAGGAACACGGTTTCCACGACTTCAAGATCTCGGTCAAGCACAGCGACCCGGTGATCATGGTGCGCGCCTACCAGCTGCTGGCAGAATCCGGGGACTGGCCGCTGCACCTGGGCGTCACTGAGGCGGGCCCGGCATTCCAGGGCACCATCAAGTCCGCGACCGCCTTCGGCGCCCTGCTCTCGCAGGGGATCGGCGACACCATCCGCGTCTCGCTCTCCGCCCCTCCGGTGGAAGAGGTCAAGGTTGGCAACCAGATCCTGGAATCGCTGAACCTGCGCCCGCGCAAGCTGGACATCGTCTCCTGCCCGTCCTGCGGACGCGCCCAGGTGGATGTCTACACGCTGGCCGACAAGGTCACCGCCGGGCTGGAAGGCATGGAGGCCCCGCTGCGCGTGGCCGTCATGGGCTGCGTCGTCAACGGGCCGGGCGAGGCCCGCGACGCCGACCTCGGGGTGGCCTCCGGCAACGGCAAGGGCCAGATCTTCGTCAAGGGCGAGGTCATCAAGACCGTGCCCGAGGATGAGATCGTGGAGACCCTGATCGAAGAGGCGCAGCGAATTGCCAGTGAGATGGGCGTGAACGATGGCGAAAATCCTGCCGCGGGTTCTCCCGTGGTTACCGTCAGCTAAGGACGAAGCCGACCAGGTAACACGCGTGCTGGGCCGGAGCGATACCCCGGCCCTGCTCGCGATGCTGGATGAAGATCCGGTCACCAACATTTTCCTGCGGGCACAGCTGGACCAACACCGTTCGGCTGCGCCTGACAGCTTCGCCCAGATCTTCGCGCCCAAAAATCCCGGGGAACTGAGCAATGCGTGCTGGGTGGGCGCCAATATCGTGCCCACCGCCATGCACTACACCTACGCCCAGGCCTATGCGCGTCGGGCCTTGGCCACCCGGCAGCGTTTCGCCTCGGTCTTCGGCCCGCGCGAGGCGGTAATGGCCATGGAGCCGGTGCTGGCCACCGGACCTCAGCGCATTTTTGACGTGCGCGCCAACCAGCCGCTGATGACCATCGAAGACCTTTCCCCGGTTCCGCCGGCCACCACGCTGCGCACCGCCACCCTGCAGGACTTCGATTTGGTGCTGCCCGCCAGTGCGGCCATGTTCGAAGAGGAATTGGGCTACTCGCCGCTGGAAAGCGGGGGAGGGTACTACCGCAGCCGGGTGCGCAACATGTTGCGCCAAGGCCACACCTTCTTCGATGTGGACCAGTACGGAGAAGTGATCTTCAAGGCGGACCTGGGCACCGTGACCGCCAAGGCCACCCAGATCCAGGGCGTGTGGATCAACCCCCGCTACCGCGGGCAAGGGCTGGCCGCCGGGTACATGTCTGCGGTGGTCAACCACGCGCTGAGCTTCGCGCCGGTCGCGAGCCTATATGTCAATGACTACAACACCGCGGCGATCCGCAGCTACGAGCGCGTGGGTTTCCGCCAAATCGGCACGTTCGCGACCATTCTGTTCTAACCTTTATTGAGGCGAATTGGCGCGCCCAAGGATATTTTCAAGAGCCGTGAATCATGAGGCGAAAGGCTGGGCAATGAAACTGCGCAGGGGACGTCGCTTCACGGTGCTACCCCTGATGGTGGCATTAACCGCGACAATGGCCGGCTGCAGCGCCGAACCGACCGATGCCGCCGAAGGCGGTTCCCAGGCGGCGGCCATTGAACGTTCCGCGAGCCAGATGCGCGATGCCCTGACCGAATTTTCCCAGGGGGCCAAGGACGCTCACCTCATCGACGACGAAGAGCTGCGCCGCACCATTCCTGCCGCCCAGAGCTGGCTAAAGGACATCAAGGTCAACCCCGCTGAATGCGGCCCGATCATGGACATCCCCCTGGCTGAGCAGCTGGCCGGCGCCACCATGGCACTGCTGGAAACCGATGAGGGCACCGTGGCCGCGGCTGCCTTCAAGGACACCCAGACGCTAAAGGACCAGCTGGCCAAGGACGATGAATTGTCCAGCAAATGCACCCGATATACGGTGCTGCGCGGGGACAAACACGTGGCCTATCACCTGGCCAAGCAGCCGGTGTCCTCCGGTGCCGAGTATTCCCGCGCCCACCTGCTCACCAGCAGCGATGGCTCGGCGGCCATGCAGCAGATGGTGGTGCGCGCGGCCCACGGCAACCTGATGGTCACCATCAGCCAGCCACTGGATAGGAAAAACCAGGCGCAGCAGCTGGAACAGGCGACCGAAGATGCCGATCGGGTGCTGGAGCTGGTGCGCGACCGGCAGTAGCCGAGAACCGCTGACCCGCGGCGGGCAGGGCGTGGTGGCGCGCGCTTCAATTCAAATACATGGAATGAATCGATCCGAGCGGCATTAAAATCCCGAAAAAGTTCGCGTCACGAGTTTTATTTCCAATCATTATTCTAATAGACTGCTCGGGAACGACCATCTAACTTGAGGGAGTAGCCATGAAGAAGCGTTCGCTGATAATTCTGCCGCTGGCAGCCGCATTTGCCCTGTCCGGTTGTGGAGGATCCGACAACAGCGGATCGAACGACTCCGCGTCCGCCGACGCCGGCCAGGCCCAGAGCCAGCCGGCCAACGAGGCCCCAACCCTGGACGGCGCGCAGGTGAAGACCGTGGCCGAATCGATGGTGGAGGGCGAGGAGAAGGCCCAGGTGCTCGACGGGGACACCATCGCCGCGAACATGCCCCAGGCCAGGAAGATGATCGATGAAATGAAGATCGAGCCGGCCAAGTGCGCCGAGGTGATCGCCGAGCAGAGTTCCTGGGACGTAGAAGGCATCAACATGGCGGTCGCCACCGTTGTGGACGGCACTAACGCCAAGAGCTACTCCGTAGCCTCCTACGAAGATGACGCCAAGCTGGAGGCCGCCCGCAAAGGCGCCGAATCCAAGAACCTGAACGGCTGCGACAGCTTCACCATGGAGGCCCAGGGTCAGAAGCTGACGGCTTCGGCAGAAATCCTCGACGGCACCTCGGACGCAGAGCTGACCGTGGTGACCAAGACCAATGTCGCCATGGACGGAGTGGACGTGCCGATGAACAGCATCAGCGTCCAGGCCCTGGACGGGCGCACCGCCATCTCGGCCAGCGCCTCGGGCGACGTGAAGGACAGCCAGGACCTGATCGACTCCCTGATCAAGGACGTCAACAAGGGATTGGCGGAGGCCAAGAACGTCAAGTAACCTAGTGCAGCCGGATTTCGAGTCGTTCAACGACAAGGAATCCGGCTGACCACCCGGCTTCACGCTGTTCGCGGCGTGCCCGGCCCGGGCAGGAAAATCAACAACCCAAGGAGTTCGCAGTGCAGAAGCGCTCAATGATGATCCTGTCCCTGGCCACAGCGTTCGTGCTGGCAGGCTGCAGCGGTACCGTGGAATACGGCAGCGGTGTCGCGCCCACGGCCAGCACAACCCAGTCCCCGGCGCCCGTCTCATCGGAAAATTCGATTCTGAGCGATGAGCAGGCCATGAAGGTCGTTGAACAGTTGCTCGGGGACGCCGAAGGCGCCCACATCCTGACCACCGAGGAACTTAGGGCCCAGTCCCAGGCCATGAAGCAGCAGTTCGACGGGGTACAGATTGAGCCGGCCAAGTGCCGTCAGGTCCTGGCCGGCTCCTCGCTTAGCGACCTGGGTGCCTCCACCCAAGTCGTTGGCACCTCCCAAACCGCTTCCTCCAGCCGCACCTATCAAGTGATCTCCCTGGATGACACCAAGCTGGACACCGTGCGGCAGCTGCTGCAACCCGACAGCTTCGACGGGTGTGAACAGGTCACCGAACACGTCAAGGGTCAGGACATCGAACGGCAGATCAAAACGCTGCAGACCAACCTCGCTGCCGACCAGGCATCCGCCTTCCAACTCACCACCACCGGTCCGCAGGGCAGCAACACCACCGCCGTGGCGGTATCCGTCCAGGGACTGCACGGCAACGAGTACGTTTCGGTCACCGATGTCGTCATGAGCACCCATGGTGGTGAGGAAGTCGACGTTCAACAGGTGCTTTCCTCACTGGCCAAGAACGCCAACAAGGCTTTCGCGGCGCTTGAGTCCATGCGCTAGGACCCGCAGCGGCTCCGGCACACGTCCAAGTCAAGACCCACTGGCTCAACGGGTGGTTCATCGGTCTCTTCGCCCGTCCGTTCGTGGTGGTTGACCGCATGGAATACGAGACAGCCTGGGGCAGTTCGCTGCGCGTTACCATCCCGTCCGGCACGGTCTGCATCGGCGCCGGGATTCGGTACACCCGTCGGGGCCAACTGCTTGGCTGGGCGCCGCAACAGCGGACCGTAACCCCCCACCCACCAGGCATCGGCACAGCTGCAGATCATCTTACGCAACGGACCCTGGAACCATTCCCCCTTCGCCGTTGCCCGGTGGCGGCAGCACTAGGGAAAGAACTCCGGCGGCATTGCGCCAAGCCGTTTCGCAGCTCGGAACAGCGGCCGAAAGCGCGGTACCGGGCCCGTCATGCCCAACCGGGCAATGTGTTTGGGACCGGTGTGACCGGCTAAGATTGTTGGTGGCCGTCAAATCGGCCAAACCCACAAGATTTGCATTGCTAAGTTCATGGCCCACCGGTCACTCCGGTCGAGGTGTGCAACTTACGGAAAAGGATACGACGCGTGGTTTTGAAGCTTTCCACCATGTTCCTGCGCACCCTGCGCGAAGATCCGGTTGACGCCGAGGTTGCCAGCCACAAGCTGCTGGTGCGTGCCGGTTACATCCGCCGTGCCGCCCCGGGAATCTACACCTGGCTGCCGCTGGGCCTGAAGGTGCTGGGCAAGGTCGAAAACATCATCCGCGAGGAAATGAACGCCATCGGTGGCCAGGAAGTGCACTTCCCGGCGCTGCTGCCGCGCGAACCCTACGAGCAGACCGGGCGCTGGACCGAATACGGGGAGGCGCTCTTCCGGCTCAAGGACCGCAAGGACGCGGACTATCTGCTGGCCCCGACCCACGAGGAAATGTTCACCCTGCTGGTCAAGGACCTGTACTCCTCGTACAAGGACCTGCCGGTGTACCTCTACCAGATCCAGCACAAGTACCGTGATGAGGCCCGCCCGCGGGCCGGCCTGCTGCGTGGGCGCGAGTTCATCATGAAGGACTCCTATTCCTTCAACATCGACGACGAGGGCCTGGACGAGGCGTACGCCGCACACCGCGCCGCCTACCTGAAGATCTTCGAGCGCCTGGGCCTGGAAGTCGTTCCGGTATATGCCCAGGCCGGAGCAATGGGCGGGTCGAAGTCCGAGGAATTCCTACACCCCACCGAGATCGGCGAGGACACCTTCGTGCGCTCCCCGGGTGGCTACGCCGCCAACGTGGAGGCCGTGACCACCGTGGTGCCCGAGTCCATCGACTACGCGAACGCCGAACCCTTCGAGGTGCTGGACACCCCGGACACCCCGACCATCGAAACCCTGGTTGCCGCAGCAAACCAGCTGCGTCCGCGTGCCGAACGCGAATGGGAAGCCAAGGACACCCTGAAAAACGTGGTGCTGGCGATCGTGGACCCCGAGGGCGAACGCCACCTGGTCGTCCTGGGCGTGCCCGGGGACCGGCAGGTCGATGAAAAGCGCGTGGAAGCCACCATCGGCGCGGCGCTGGGCATCAACGGAGAGGTGCAGGTCGAACAGGCCAGCGCCGAGGACCTGAAGAAGCACCCGGAAATCGTCACCGGCTACCTGGGCCCCGGCCTGGGTCGCGACCAGCAGCTGCTGGGCGCCGAAACCAGTGGGAAGATCACCTACCTGGTTGACCCGCGCGTGGTTCCCGGCAGCGCCTGGATCACCGGGGCCAACGAACACGGCAAGCACGTGTTCAACCTGGTTGCCGAGCGCGACTTCACCTGGGACGGCACCATCGAGGCCGTCAACGTGCTGGACGGTGACCCGGCTCCGGACGGCTCCGGGCCGCTGAGCACCGAACGCGGCATCGAAATGGGCCACATCTTCCAGCTGGGCCGCAAGTACGCCGAGTCCCTGGACTTGAAGGTGCTGGACTCCAATGGCAAGCTGCAGGTGGTCACCATGGGCTCCTACGGTGTGGGCGTCACCCGCGCGGTCGCCGCCCTGGCCGAGTCCTACCACGACGAGAACGGGCTGACCTGGCCCCGGCAGATCGCCCCGGCCGACATCCACTTGGTGGTCACCGGCAAGGGAGCCGAACTAATGCAGGCCGGCGCGAAGCTGGCCGAGGAATTTGAGGCGGCCGGGCTGGATGTCATCTTCGATGACCGTCCCAAGCTCTCGGCCGGTGTGAAGTTCTCCGACGCCGAGCTGATCGGCGTGCCGACCATCGTGGTCGTCGGTCGCGGCCTGGCCGACGGGCTGGTGGAGGTCAAGGACCGGGCCACCGGCGAACGGCGCGACGTGAAGCTTGATGAGGTCGTCGCCGAACTGAGCAAGTAGCGTTGCCACCCCGGCGGGAAAGCACCCGCCGGGGTTGATTCGATAGCAACTTCGGTAAGGAAGCAGCGCGTGCAAGAGCTCCTTGATTTCCTGTCGGTCAACTCCGAACCGGTCGCCGCCTGGCCGCTGGCCCTGCTGCTCCTGGCAGGGTTCGCCGCCGGGTGGGTCGACGCGGTGGTCGGCGGCGGGGGACTGATCCAGCTGCCCGCGCTGCTGCTGTTTCCGGGCATCACCCCCGTCCAGGCGCTGGCCACCAACAAGCTCGGCTCCATCTTCGGGACCACCACCAGCGCCATCACCTACTACCGGCGCACCAGCCCGGATCTGAAGACTGCCATCCCCATGGCTCTGTGCGCGCTGATCGGCGCGTTCGGCGGGGCCGGGATCGCGGTGATCCTGCCCACCGAACTGATCGAACCGATCATCATCGCCGCGCTGGTGGCGGTGCTGATCTTCACCATCGCCAAGCCACGGGCCGGGGAGCTGTCTCAGCTGAAGTACACCGGAAGCGCCCACTATCTGCGGGCGGTGCTGATCGGGGTGGTGATCGGGGCCTATGACGGGATGATCGGCCCGGGCACCGGATCGTTTTTGATCATCGCGATGGTCACCGTGCTCGGCTACAGTTTCCTGGAGGCCTCGGCGAAGGCCAAGATCGTGAACCTGGCCACCAACCTGGGGGCGCTGCTGCTGTTCCTGCCCGGCGGGCACGTGCTGGTGGGCCTGGGCTTGGCCATGGGCGTGATGAACATGCTCGGCGGCTACCTGGGCGCGCGGATGGCCATCTCCAAGGGCAGCAAGTTCATCCGGGTGATCTTCGTGATCGTGGTGGCCGCGCTGATCATCAAGCTCGGTTCGGATCTCATCCTCGGAAAATAGGGCGCCGGGTCACCAGACCGTGCGGCCGCGGGCAAACCCAGCATGGGGGGCAGTAGCCGCTTAAAGAGGTGGACCCATTGTCCTCCCGCATGAAGCGGCGGGATGACAATGGGCCAAGGCTTCCTCCCCCAAAGAAGCCCGATCCGGTTCGTGGCGTACTGCTGCGATGCACCCGTGAAGGGCGCCCGTCTGAGCGGTGAAGACCTGCCAAGTGAACCCGATCCTCATTGGGCAACCAGGCGAAGGATCTGACCTGGCTGCCGAAATGGTGCCGGGAACGCCCCATACCGATCCCGGTGTTTGATCATTTCCCTTTCAGCTTGACTGATTCACAAGCATTTTTCGTCATACCAGGACGGTATCTTTCCCCTCCCGGGTTGCAGAGGCCATCGGGCAGGGGACAGGCCAGGTCAACGGGCCACTGCTAGGCAGGCACCGGGTCGTCGGGGTGCACGAACCCCGAACGGTAGGCCAGCGCCACCACCGCGGCCCGGTCCCGGGCCCCGGTCTTGAACAGGATCCGGGCCACATGGGTTTTTACAGTGGCCTCGCTGAGCACCAGGGTGTCGCGGATTTCCTGGTTGGACAGCCCGGCCGCGACCAGGCGCAGCACTTCCTGTTCCCGTGGGGTGAGTACCTCGGTGATGTCGGTGGGCACCGCCGAGGAGGCGCGCAGCCGCTGCACCAGGCGCGTGGCCGCGGTGGCATCCAGCCAGGTGTCCCCGGCGGCCACCCGCCGGATCGCGTCGGCGATCTCGGTGGGGGAGGCGTGCTTGAGCAGGTAGCCGCTGGCCCCGGCCTGCAGCGCCTGGACCACCACGTCCTCGTCGTCAAAGGTGGTCATGATCAGCACCCGAACCAACCGGTCCGGGTTCCCCTTCGATTCGCGCACCAGCTCCCGGGTGGCGGCCACCCCGTCCATGCCCGGCATCCGCACGTCCATGAGCACCACATCCGGGCACGAGCTGCGCGCCAGCTGCAGGGCCTGCTGTCCGGAACCAGCCTCCCCGATGACCCGAATGTCATCCTCGGCCATCAGCAGCATGCTGATTCCGGCGCGCACCAGCGGCTGGTCATCGACAATCAACACATCGATCATGCTCACTCCTCCTCGCTTCCCGGTACCCCGTCCGGCTGCAGTCCCGGCGCCCGGCCCGGCCCGTTAAGCCCCGTCTGCTGCGGCGCTCCGGAGCCGGACAGCTCGCCCTGCCCGGTGACCGGCAGGGTGGCCTTGAGCAGGTAGCCGTTGCTGGTCGCCCCGTGGTCCAGCGTGCCGCCCGAGACGCTGATGCGTTCGCGCAGTCCCAGCAGCCCGTACCCGCCGGAGACCCCGGGCTTCTTGATCAGTCCTGAGATCGAACGCACCGTGAGCACCAGCTCGCTGCTGCTCCAGTCGATGCCCAACTCCACCTTCGCCCCGGTGCCGGCGTGCTTCATCGCGTTGGACAGGCCCTCCTGCACCACCCGGTAGGCGGCGTGGCTGATGCTGGGGTCCAGTGGCCGTTCCCGGCCGGTGACATTTTCTTCCACCTCCAGTCCGGAGGCGCGGGCCGAGGCGACCAGCTCGGCCACATCCGCGATGCTGTGCGGCCGGTCGGAGGAGCCGTTGTGCTCGGCGCTGCGCAGCATGCCCAGCAACCGGTGCAGTTCGCGCATGCTTTGCTCGGCGGTGGATTGCACGTCCTCCAGCACCTTGTCCACGTCCACCCCGTCCTTCCCGCTCTTGAGCACGGTGCGCACCCCGGCGACCTGCAGCACAATGGCGGTCATCGAGTGGGCGACCGAGTCATGCAGGTCGCGGCTGATGCGCAGCCGCTCGGTGGCGGTGGCCTCATCCAGCGCCTCTTCGGCCCAGCGGCGCTCGGTGACCAGCTGGTGGTCATTGTTCAGCAGGGCCCGCCCGGCGCTCCAGGCGGCCAGGCTCAGCAGCGTCCACAGTCCCACCACGATGAACGTGGTCACCAGGGATACCGGGCCGTCATACGTCAGCGCGTTAAAGGAAATGACGCCAATCGGGTAGACCGAGCCAGCCAGGGCATATACCGACCTGCGCCCTGGCACGTTGCGGGCCACCAGGAACAGCGCCATCAGGTAGCCGCCCATGTATTCGAAGGTCTCCACGCCCAGGGCCACGCTGGCCATCAGCATCATCGCGATGTAGCCGTACCAGGGGGAGCGGCCCAGCAGGAGCCAGGCGTAGGCGATCACGCAGAGACTGAACAGCAGCCAATACGGCACCTGGAAGCTGCCGATCGTCGGCGGCGCCGTGCTCCAGATCGCCAGGTCAATGCCGAAGACCAGGAGGGTGGCGACGGTGCGCATCAGGCGGGGTCGTTTCAGCATCGCGGCAACCAGGGGAAGTAGTGGCACCAACCCGGCTGGCGCACCGGGTCACCCGGCGGGCGGGGCGGTTCCAGCCCGGGCGGGAAGGCGTCCCCGCTCACCTCCAGGGTGCCGGCGGGCAGCTGCAGGGCGCTGAGCGGCTCCCAGTTCCCCTTTCCGGTGGTGCTTTCATGGACCTTGAGCACCCCAAGGTTCCGGCCGTTGACCGTGACGGTGGCCGATTCATCCAGCCCGGATGCGCGTACCAGCACTGCGTCATCCCGGATGGCCCAGCCGGTCAGCAGCAGCCGGCCCCAGTGCACCGGGATCGTTGCCGCGCGCGGCCATCCGGGCGTGCCGTGGGCAGCGCTGCTTGGCGGCCGGTCACCGGGTTCCGGACCGGACGGATGGGACATGGTGTTCTCCTCATGAAGGGTGCAAGTGATGCTGATCGGTGCGAGTGACAGTATCGTGACACATTTAGTGGCCCACGGGCATCATCCGTGAACGGTACATGCGTTGATCATCCCAGTTCAGCCCCGGGTGCTGGTCGCCGCGGCACGGGATGTGGAGCGGCTTCGGCCGGTGCGGGCAGCCGGGTGCGGCAAGGACGCCGGCCCCCGATGTTACGGGGCCGCTCACGCCACCGCTGCTTCGGCCCGTGCAGGACGGAAGCACGGGGCCGGTGAGCGCGCGCGAAGTCTTGAACCTGGCGATTCGTCCGCCGTTGCGTTGAATGAACCTATTTCGCCTGATTGAATAACGGTATGTGGACAGCTGTCCCCAACGAGGAAAGTGTCCTCATCCAGACTGTGCAGGGGTGGAACATGGCCAAAGACCAGGAAGTGAACCATGAAGCCGGAAGCGTGGGTGACACGGTACAGAAGGCGGCTGAGGCGCCGCCGGCGGATCACGCCTCAAAGCCCAAGCTTCCCACCGACCTGAAGCTGCGTTCCTGGCGTTACATCTTCAAACGCTCGATCAACGAATTCACGGGCAAGAAGTGCACGGACCTGGCCGCAGCCCTGACCTACTTCACGATGCTGTCGATCTTCCCGGCGCTGCTGGCGATGGTTTCGTTGCTCGGTGTGGTGGGCCAGGCGGAGAAGACCACGCAGAATCTGCTGCAGCTGCTGGGTGAGGTGGCCAGCGACCAGGTGGTGCAAACCCTGAAGCAGCCGATCGAGCAGTTGACGAACGCGCCGTCCGCGGGATTCGCGTTGGTTGCCGGTCTGCTCGGTGCGCTGTGGAGCGCCTCGGGCTACGTGGGTGCCTTCGGTCGAGCGGTGAACAAGATTTATGACGTGCAAGAAGGCCGCCCGTTCTACAAGCTCAAGCCGATCCTGCTGCTGATTACCCTGGTGCTGCTGGTGGCAGCCTCGCTCATGGCAATCCTGCTGGTCGTCTCCGGACCCATCGCCCAGGGTATTGGCCAGGCACTGGGACTGGGGGAAAGCGGCATCCAGGTCTGGAACATCGCCAAGTGGCCGGTCATCGTGATCTTCGCGGTGATGCTCGTGGCCATCCTGTACTACGGCACCCCCAACGTGAAGCAGCCCAAGTTCCGCTGGATCAGCGTCGGCTCGGGCATCGCCCTGTTGGTGCTGGCCCTGGCCACCGTCGGCTTCTTCTTCTACGTATCGAACTTCGGCAACTACAACAAGACCTACGGCGCCATCGGTGGCGTGATCGTGCTGCTGCTGTGGATCTGGATCGCCAACAACGCCCTGCTCTTCGGTGCGGTCTTTGACGCGGAGATGGAACGCGGGCGCGAGCTGCAGGCCGGAATTGAGGCCGAGGAATCCATCCAGCTGCCGCCACGAGACACCTCGGCGGCGCAGAAGAAGGAGGAGAAGGAAGAAAAGGTGATCCGCCAGGGGGAGGAGCTGCGCTACTCCAGCGAGCTGGCAGCTGAGGAACAGCGTGAAGCCGCCGCACGGGAAGCAGAAAAGCCCCGCGACACCTAGACCCACTTCTCTGGCACCATGGGTGTCTACGACCCACAAGGACCGCGAGGTCCGGAGAGCTGTTGAGAAACACTGTCCGGTCTCGCGGTCTCTTTTATGATCCCACGGACTGCGCAGCCTTTTGGCGATACGCGTTCAGTTTGTCCCACGGGGAGCCGGACCATCAGGCAATAAATGGCCTGACTATACCCGCCTCGGCTGGGGTTGCAAGCAAGGTTGGTGCACTGATGGGAGAAATCTGAGGGTTCCATCAACGTCGTTGCCCCACCCCGGTCCCGCTGTTTGAATATCGGCAAGTGGACCAAGGGTCCTACGCCTAACGCTTGCGGAGGTGGAACGTGGGCAGCATGCAGGAAAGCCATCGGGCAGGGAGAAGTGCGCAGACGGCCCATAAGGCCGAGCACGCCCCGGCCCCTGACGACAACAGGAAACCGGACCTGCCGACCGATCTGAAGTCGCGGTCCTGGAAGTATGTGTTCAAGCGCTCGATTGGCGAGTTCACACGCAAGAAGTGCACCGACCAGGCAGCGGCGCTGACCTACTTCACCATGCTGTCGCTGTTCCCGGCACTGCTGGCCATGGTTTCGCTGCTGGGCCTGGTTGGCCAGGCGGAGAAGACCACGCAGAACATGCTGCAGCTGCTGGGTGAGGTGGCCAGTGACCAGGTGGTGCAAACCCTGGAACAGCCGATTCAGCAGCTGACCAACGCGCCGTCGGCGGGATTCGCGTTCGCCGCCGGTTTGCTCGGTGCGCTGTGGAGTGCCTCCGGCTACGTGGGGGCGTTCGGTCGGGCCATCAACCACATCTATGACGTGCAAGAAGGCCGCCCGTTCTACAAGCTCAAGCCGATCCTGCTGCTGATTACCCTGGTGCTCTTGGTCGCCGCAGCAGTGATGGCGGTGCTGCTGGTGGTCTCCGGGCCACTGGTGCAGGGCATTGGACAGGCCCTGGGGCTGGGTGAAACCGGCATCATGGTCTGGAACATCGCCAAGTGGCCGGTCATCGTGATCTTCGCCGTGATCCTGGTGGCGATCCTGTACTACGGCACCCCCAACGTGAAGCAGCCCAAGTTCCACTGGATCAGCCTGGGCTCGGCCATCGCGCTGATCGTGCTGGCCATCGCCACCGTCGGCTTCTTCTTCTACGTATCGAACTTCAGCAACTACAACAAGACCTACGGCGCCATCGGTGGCGTGATCGTACTCTTGCTGTGGATCTGGATCGCCAACAACGCCCTGCTTTTCGGCGCAGTCTTTGACGCCGAGATGGAACGTGGACGCGAACTGCAGGCCGGAATCGAGGCCGAGGAATCCATCCAGCTGCCGCCGCGGGAAACTAAGGCCAGCGACAAGCTGGCGGCGAAGGCTGAAAAGGACATCCGCCAGGGTGAACAGCTGCGCAGGGACAGCGAACTGGCGGCGCAAGATCACACCGGGGATGACTCCCCGGCAGGTGAAACCAAGCGGAGGAGGGAGGACTGACTTCTGCGGGCACCTGAACCCGCTGCATCGATTCGCGCGGCCCCTGCCAGCCAAGCAGGGAGCTGACCGACACCAAGAAGGCGCTCGCCGGAGCCACCGGCAACGAAATACGTGCCCGAGAACAGAACTATCGAGCAATGGAGTAACAGGAGGGCAACAATGAGCAGCAACGATTACACCACTCCGGAACCCAACCGCAACATTCCACCGACCCAGGTGCCAGATCCGCTGGCCGGCGTGAACGACCCGATCGTTCCGCCGGGTGAAGGGGCCCCGCTCAGCGAGCCGGTTCCACCCGCCGAGCCGGTGGACACCGAACTGACCGGCCTGGGCACCGGAACCGGTGTGGGAACCGGCACCGACGACACCGACCAGTCCAAGGCGCAGGAGGCTGCCTCCGAGGCCAAGGACCTGGCGCAAGAGGGCAAGCAGTCCGCCGCCCATGTCATGGACAGTGCCAAGCAGGAGGCCTCGATGGTCGCCGAGCAGGCCCGCGACAAGGCCAGCAACCTGCTTGATGAGCTGGGTTCGGATGTTCGCGAACAGGCCTCGGCGCAGCAGCAGAAGATCTCCGCGAACCTACGAGACATCAGCGAGGAATTCCGCAACATGCTGGACAACTCGCAGGCCTCGGGCACCGCGTCCAGCCTCGTGGATCAGGCCGCCCACCACAGCGGCAAGGTCGCCGACTGGCTGGAGCAGCGTGAGCCGGGGGACCTGGTCGAGGAAATCAAGGGCTTTGCCCGCCGCCGCCCAGGCGCCTTCCTGGGGCTGGCACTGGGTGCCGGCCTACTGGCAGGCCGCCTGACCCGCAACGCCAGCGGTCCGGATAAGGACTCGGACCGGGACACGCGGCGCGACGCGTTGCCGCGGCACGCCACCCAGGGCTCCCAGGACCAGTACCGGGATGTGTCCACCGATGACGTGCCGCCGGGCATGACCCGCGGCCAGGTGCCGCCCGAGGTGACCTCGCAGCCCACCACCCAGCCGCGGACCGTGGGAATGCCGGAAACCGGAACCCCGGGAGTCCTTCCGGGGGAGCCGGAACCGGGAAGCACCTACCCGCCGACCCCACGGCGGACGGACTTCGAGTAGGAGGTTGCGATGAGCGAGCACACAAATGACTACGGAACGCCGGGGCCCGGCGCGGTCCCAGCCGGAGGCGGGTCACACGCGGCCGAGGAGGAGCAGACCACCCTGGGCGGACTGTTTAGCGACCTGACGCAGAACGTGTCGGTGCTGGTTCGCCAGGAAGTGGAACTGGCCAAGACCGAGCTGAAGGAGTCAGCAGCCTCGGCAGGCAAGGGCGCCGGCATGTACGCCGGTGCGGGCATCGCGGCACACTTCGTGCTGATGTTCCTGTCCCTGGCCGCAGTGTTCGGCCTGGCCACCCTCATCGGCTACGGCTGGTCGGCCCTGATTGTGGCCGGTGTCTGGGCCATCATCGCCGCCATTCTGGCCATGGTTGCCAAGAAGAAAATGGAGCAGGTCAAGGGGCTGCCCAAGACCTCCTCAACCGTGAAGAAGATTCCGTCGGCTTTCAAACCTCAGGAGGAAACGCGATGAGCAGGGATTCCGAAGAACTCAGGCAGGACATTGCCCAGACCCGACAGGAGCTGAGCGATGACGTGGACGCGATCGTGGACCGGGTTAGCCCGTCGCAGATCGCCCACCGGCAGAGCGAGAAGATCAAGGGAACGTTCCACCGAGCGAAGGATGCAGTGATGGGAAGCGGTGAATCAGCCAGCGACCAGGCCCACGATGCCATGGAAAGCGCCAAGGAGGGAATGAACCGGGCCCCACAGCGGGTCGTGGAGCAGACCCGCGGCAACCCGTTGGCCGCCGGGCTGATTGCGTTCGGCGCAGGCCTATTGGCCTCCTCGCTTCTGCCCGCCACCGACCGAGAAGGGGAAATGGCGCAGAAGCTCAAGGAGAAGGCCGAACCGCTGACTCATGAGCTGACCGAGAGCGCGAAGCAGGTGGCCGAGGACATGAAGGAACCGGTCAAGAATGCTGCTGAGGAGTTGAAGGACTCCGCGCAATCCTCAGTGGAAAGCGTCAAGGAAGAAGCCAGCGGCGAAGTCGATGACCTGCAATCGCAGGCCAAGGACAAGGCCCAAGGCCTTTCCGATAACGACAACCGCTAACGGTTGGCGCTCACGCCTCACGGCTGGAAGGGCACGACAGGCACGGTGGCCGAAACCGGGATACGGAATCGGCCACCGTGCCTTGCCCGGCAGCTACTGCTTCAGGCAGAGCACAGAAGCGTTATTGTTTTGCCACTGATGTTCGTCCAGAAACCCGGACGGTGAAAACTGAATAGTGTCGAGGGTGCTGGGAGGATTCCCGGGCATGAGGGGAACACGCCGCACACAACAGTGGCTGCGCCGTTCATGCGAACAGCACAGCCACTGGTATTACCGGTGCCGCGGCCCGGGTTGATGCTGCTTCCGCGGCATTACCGATTCTCGTTACTGCATCCGGGTTCCCAACCGACCGAATGAGCGGAAGCTCTTGTCCGGTGCATGCATGGGCGGCAGGGCATGTGCCACTGCACTGCAGGAGAGCTGATTAATCCGGAACATCAGGAAGGAATCAGTCTCCAGTGCCTCGGAGTACAAATCGCTGATGGTGTCGGTTGAACCCCGCGGGTCCACGACTTCCAGCGCGTCGCCGCCCAGGGCGACGTAGGTGAAGCACAAACGGGACTCGTTATCCATGGTCGCAACCAAGACTGGTGGCTGGTGCACTGAGACCAGCGCCATGACTTCGGCGAGTTTCTCGTGCGGCTGAGCCATCACGATGGGCATTCCTTGTGCCCACCCATGCTGTTCGAGGAGTTCTCGTCCCTGACGGGAACCAAGGACGTCAGCGACGAGCTCGGCGATCTTGGAGCGAACGAAGCGGCCTGGCATTTTTCTACCTCCATTTTCAAGCAACTTAGCGAGCGAGTGTTCCCCATAGTTCTGCATGGTGGTGTTTTCATTACCCGAATTAACCGGTATTGAAATTGTGTTCTGTCTGGAACTACAATTCCACACTAACCCGCTTCTGAGGAAACCTCGAGCACCTTCTGGGTGTGTGAAACAATCCGCCATACTTGCTTCTTGCGTCGTAAATTTGCCACTTGACTAGTTATTTTATGGAATGAACGACTCTGGGGGAGTCCGTTCAAGCTGAGCTTGGAGTGTGATCTCTGAGATGTTTCTCAGGATCAATAGAGTCATCCTGAAATCTACCTGAAAGTATTAGTGCCGACTCCACAGCCCGTGGGTTGTCTGCTAGGGATAATGGCATTTGGCCCGCAAGTTTATTTGATTCTACTGCCGCATAAATGGGGCATAAATACGAAGTTAATGTATTTGAATGCATGTAATGGCGCGTTCCTGGTGCGAAGTGCAACCGTTCGGTGCGCGCGAGCGGGTTAATGCGGCATCCTCGTGGCGTTGCCCGCCGGGTGGGGTGCAGCCGAGGGTCCAGGGCAGCCGGCATGCCTTGCGCACGAGCCGAAGCAAAGGGGCAAGAGCAAGACATGAACCGTTCCCGCCCGCCGGATGGATCGAAGGGCTATTGCTTGCCAGGTGCCAGAAGCTGAACTGGCTTCCCGGCGTCCTGCTGCTCGGTGGTGACGTTCCAGATGAGGTCACCCAGAGCCTGGCGCGTCTGGTCCTCTGCAGCGCCCACGGCTAGCAGCAGCTCGGTGGTGAATTCCTGTTGCAGCGAGCTGGCCAGAGAGGGCAGTTTCTCCAGGCCGTCGTCTGGCAAATCGTAGGCCGTGAGGCGAAGGTCGGGACAGTCTGCGGGAACGGTTGCTCGCAGGTCCTGTAAGTGCTCGGCCAGTTGCTGGCGGTGCTGCTCGACGGTCGCGGCCTGCTTAGCGCCACTACGGGCGGCCTGCACCTGCAGTACATAGTCCAGTGCGTAACCGCGATCCAATGCCCGGGCCGCATGCAGGGCGACCAGGTCGGTGTCCGCCGGGAGTGCGGTCTGCTGATCCAACAATTGCCGGTCGGTAAGGCATGCCACCGCACCGGTCTCGGGCTGCGCCGGAGCGTCACCCGCACCCTCTCCGCTGCCCAGCGGTGCCGGGACTTGCCGTGAGTCATCTTCTTGCACGGCATGCAGCACGCTGCGTGCATCCAAGCTCACCTCGAAGGCAATGCGGGCCAGCAGCGCGCCGCCAGCCTCATCCTCGGCCTCATTCACCGGCACGCTCTGACCTGCCTGCAGCACTTCATTGGCCAGGGTCGTAGCCGCCTCGGCGGAATAACTGGTCGCCAGCTCGGCCGGCTGCTCGTCCTCGTAGTGCAGTTCGCCAAGCAGTGCACTGGCCTGAGACAGTGAGTCATGCAAGGCCTGCAGCGTTGGTGCCGTTTCCTGCTTTGCCTCCTTGGCCAGGGCGGCCAGGGTTTCGCTCCGCTGGCCCAGCTGCTTCAGCTGTGCGCCGTACTCCCATTTATGCAGCTGTTCATTGCTCGATCCGCGAATTTCCTCGGGCAGCCCCCGGTCTTCCAGTGCCCCGCGGAACACAGTGACGCCCAGGGCCCACATCAGGGCCAGGACCAAAACCACGGCCAGCAGGGGTGCCAGCCAGTTGGGGGCTTTGCGGGAAGATGAGGCAGCAGCGTCTTTCATATCCCCTTGATCATCCCATGATCTCCTCCGGAGGCGGTTCCCTGGTGCCGGTCCGGCGGAATTCCGCGTGAGTTCCTTCACCTGCAGGGCTAAACTCGTATCCAGCCATGCCCCCTTCGCGCTACGCTTGGATGTACAACATCGAATAACGTGGGAGGATATCCATGACCGGTAAGCCGGCCGATACCGAACAGGAAGCAAAGCGGTTGATGACCGTGCTGCAAAAGGAAGTTGAATCCCACGGGCTGGTTCTCGAAGACATCACCCTTCGGCCAGCGGGCAAGCAGCAGCTGATGCAGATTACCGTTGACCTTCCCAAAGGCACCGACTCGGTCAACCTCGATCAGCTGGGCGAAGTCACCGACACCATCTCCAAGGCACTGGATGTCGATTCCGTGTACGCCAATGCCGCCCCCTATGAACTTGAGGTCAGCTCCCCGGGTCTGTCCCGTCCATTGACCGTTCCCCGCCACTGGGCGCGCGCCCTGGGGCGAATGGTTAACATCACCCTGACTGACGGCAGCAAGTTGTACGGCCGGATCTGTGAGGTGGGCGAGGATGAGGTGCAGCTTGCCGTGCACCACGCCCCGGCCAAGAAGGGCATGAAGGAGAAGGTGGATGATCCGCGTCCCTTCGCGCTGGCTGAGATTCGCAAAGCCGTCGTTGATGTGGAATTCAACCGCACTGACGAGCACCTGGACATCATCGACGTAGAAGACCCGGAGGCCTGAGCATGGACATCGACATGGATGCACTGCGCACCTTGGAAAAGACCCGAGACATCCCCATGGACGTCTTGATCACCACCATCGAGTCGGCCCTGCTGTTGGCCTACAACAAGACCGAGGGCGCCATGCCCAACGCCCGCGCCGTCATCGAGCGCGGCAACGGGCACGTGGCGATCATGGTTGAGGACTATGACGAGCACGGTGTGCTGCTGGGCGAGTTTGACGACACCCCACTGGGCTTCGGCCGCATTGCCGCCTCCACCGCCCGCCAGGTGATCATGCAGCGTCTGCGTGAGGCGCAGGATGACCAGGTGGTCGGCGAATACCGCTCGCGCGTAGGCGGACTGATCTCCGGCACCATCCAGCAGGGCACCAGCGCCCACATGGTGCAGGTCAACGTCGGAGACGTCGAAGCGGTGCTGCCCCCGCCGGAGCAGGTTCCCGGTGAACGCTACAAGCACGGCGAGCGGCTGCGCGCCTTCGTGGTGTCCGTGGAGCGCGGCACCAAGGGGCCGGCCATCACCCTGTCCCGCTCGCACCCGTCCCTGGTGCGCCAGCTCTTTGAAATGGAAGTCCCGGAAATCGCCGACGGCGTCGTGGTCATCGAGGCGCTGGCCCGCGAGGCCGGGCACCGCACCAAGATTGCGGTGCGCGCCACCGAGGCCGGCGTGAACGCCAAGGGCGCCTGCATCGGTGAAATGGGCACCCGCGTGCGTGCGGTGATGAACGAGCTGAACGACGAGAAGATCGACATCGTGGACTACAACGAGGACCCGGCCAAGTTCATTGCCGCGGCCCTGTCGCCCTCAAAGGTCAACTCCGTGGAAATCCTGGACGAGGCCGAACGCCGCGCCCGCGTCATCGTGCCGGACGGGCAGCTGTCCCTGGCGATCGGCAAGGAAGGGCAGAACGCCCGCCTGGCCGCCAAGCTCACCGGCTGGCGCATTGACATCCTGGCCGCCTCCGGCGGGAAGGAACCGCGCTACTAGCTGCGACGGGAAGCCCCGGTCGGGTACGTGATAGTTACCTCACACGCGCGCCGGGGCATAAACGCGCTAGACTATTAGTTGGCTCATTTAAAGAATAAGTGGAAGTGGGAAGTCCCAAGGGCATGAAGCTGCATCAGCAACGCACCTGTCTGGGATGCCGCACCACCACGAACATGGATGAGCTCATCCGTTGGGTACTGCACCCTGGCGCCCCGCAACCGCGGGCGCGGCTGGCCGTGCTGAGCCCGGCGCCCGGACGTGGCGCCTGGACGCACCCGACACCAAAGTGTGTGCAGCAAGCCGTACACCGCAAGGGATTTGCCCGTGCCTTTCGCGCGCAGGTGGATGCCGGGTCGGTGCTGGAGGATTTTGCTGCATACGAAGCTCGACTGGCACCCCGCCAGCGAACTGGCAGAGATAAGGAAAGCGGGTCAGAAATCTGATGGCTACCCGATGAGTCCGCAACGATGAGCGCCAAACGATGACAAATCAGTTTCGCGTATTCCACCGTGCGGCGGAAGACCAAGACGAACTAATCCACTGATCTGCCGAAACCCATTTCCCCTGTGGTGTGGAGTGACGGCCGATCACACTGATACAGGAGAGATGTGGCTAAACTCCGCGTTCACGAGCTCGCCAAAGAGCTCGGAATCACCTCTAAAGACGCATTGAATAAATTACAGGAAATGGGCGAATTCGTTCGTTCCGCTTCCTCCACCGTCGAGCCCCCGGTCGTGCGCAAGCTGCGCGCCGCCTTTGGTGGTTCGGCCCCCGCTGCCAACAAGCCCGCCGCTGCCCGTCCGGCAGCCCCGAAGGCCCCGGCAGCACCGAAGTCCAACGCACCCAAGCCTGGCGGCAGCGCCCCCAAGCCCGGTGCCGCACCGAAGCCGACCCAGAAGCCGGCCCCGGAGGCCAGCAGCGAACCGGCCAAGCCGGCTGCTGCTGCCCCGACCCCCGGTGGCCCGAAGCCAGGACCCAAGCCGGCCCCGAAGCCGGCCGGTCCGCGCCCGGGCAATAACCCGTTCGCTTCCCAGCAGGGCATGCGCTCGACCGACGCCCCGGCACCGCGCCCCGGCGGCGGTCGTGGCCCGCGTCCGGGTGGTCCGCGCCCGGGCAACAACCCGTTTGCCTCCCAGCAGGGCATGCGCGGTGAGGGCGGCCCGCGTCCCGGTGGCGGCCGTGGTCCGCGCCCGGGTGGCGCCCCGCGTCCCGGTCAGGGCGGCCAGGGTGGTCCGCGTCCGCAGCGTCCGGCAGGCCAGGGCGGCCCCCGTCCGGCAGCCGGCCAGGGCGGACCGCGCCCGGCAGCTGGCCAGGGCGGCCCGCGTCCCTCGGCCCCGCGCACCCCAACCGGTGCCAAGGCCACCCCGGGCATCATGCCCAACCGCACTGAGCGTCCGGCTCCGGCCGGTGGCGGCCGCCCCGGTGGCGGCGGTCCGGGCCGTGGTCGTCCCGGTGGCGGTAGCGGTGGCGGCGGTTTCCGTCCCGGTGCCCCGCGTGGCCGCGGCGGCGTAGGCGGCGCGTTCGGCCGCGGTGGCGGAGGGCGCGGCAAGCAGCGCAAGTCCAAGCGCGCCAAGCGCCAGGAACTGGAGCAGATGAGCGCACCGTCGCTGGGCGGCGTGAATGTGCCGCGCGGCAACGGTTCGACCGAGATCCGGCTGCGCCGCGGTGCGACCATCACCGATTTCGCCGACAAGATCGGCGCGAACCCGGCAGCCCTGGTCACCGTGCTGTTCCACCTGGGCGAAATGGCCACCGCGACCCAGTCGCTGGATGAGGCCACCTTCGAGGTGCTCGGCGAGGAGCTGGGCTACAAGGTGCTGGTGGTCTCCCCGGAGGACGAGGACCGCGAACTGCTCGAAGGCTTCGGGCTGGACCTGGATGCCGAGCTGGAAGCCGAAACCGAGGACATGCTCGAAGAGCGTGCCCCGGTGGTGACCATCATGGGTCACGTCGATCACGGTAAGACCCGTCTGCTCGATGCCATCCGCAAGTCCAACGTGATCGAAGGCGAGCACGGCGGCATCACCCAGCACATCGGTGCGTACCAGATCGTGCACGAGCACGAGGGCCGCGAACGTCCGATGACCTTCATCGACACCCCGGGCCACGAGGCGTTCACCGCCATGCGTGCCCGTGGTGCCAAGGTCACCGACCTGGCCGTGCTGGTGGTGGCCGCGGACGACGGCGTCATGCCGCAGACCGTGGAGGCGCTGAACCACGCCCAGTCGGCCGGGGTGCCGATCATCGTGGCGGTCAACAAGGTTGACAAGCCCGAGGCGAACCCGGACAAGGTCATGGGCCAGCTCACCGAGTACGGCCTGGTGCCCGAGGAATACGGCGGCGAGACCATGTTCGTGAAGGTCTCGGCGCTGCAGAAGCTGGGCATCGACGACCTGCTGGACGCTCTGCTGCTCAGCGCCGACGCCAGTCTGGAACTGCAGGCGAACCCGGACAAGTCCGCCCGCGGTGTGGCCATCGAAGCGAACCTGGACAAGGGTCGCGGCGCCGTGGCCACCGTCCTGGTGCAGTCCGGCACCCTGTGCGTGGGCGACACCATCGTGGCCGGCACCGCGCACGGACGTGTGCGTGCCATGTTCAACGAGAACGGTGAGAACCTGGATGTGGCCTTGCCGTCGCGTCCGGTCCAGGTGTTGGGCCTGTCCAGCGTTCCGCGCGCCGGCGACAGCTTCCTGGTCACCGAGGATGAGCGCACCGCCCGCCAGATCGCGGACAAGCGTGAGGCTGCCGAGCGCAACGCCCAGCTGGCCAAGCGTCGCAAGCGCATCACCCTGGAGGACTTCGACCAGGCCGTGGCCGAGGGCAAGATCGACACCCTGAACCTGATCCTCAAGGGCGACGTCTCCGGTGCCGTGGAGGCCCTGGAAGACTCGCTGATGAAGATCGACGTGGGCGACGAGGTGCAGCTGCGCGTCATCCACCGTGGCGTGGGTGCCATCACCCAGAACGACGTGAACCTGGCGACCGTGGACAACGCGATCATCATCGGCTTCAACGTCCGCCCGGCCGAGCGCGTCACCGAGATGGCCGACAAGGAAGGCGTGGACATGCGCTTCTACTCGGTCATCTACGCCGCGATCGACGACATCGAGTCCGCCCTGAAGGGCATGCTCAAGCCGATCTACGAAGAGGTCGCACTGGGCACCGCGGAAATCCGCCAGGTGTTCCGCTCCTCGAAGTTCGGCAACATCGCCGGTTCGATCATCCGCTCGGGCACCATCAAGCGCAACAGCAAGGCGCGCCTGGTGCGTGATGGCAACGTCATCGCCGAGAACCTGTCGATCGATTCGCTGCGTCGCGAGAAGGACGATGTCACCGAGGTCCGCGAGGGCTTCGAGTGCGGTATCGGACTGGGCTCGTTCAACGACATCAAGGAAGGCGACCTCATCGAGACCTTCGAGATGCGAGAGAAGCCGCGCGACTAAGACCGCGTCAGGCAATCTGCGTGGGCGCGCACCGGAGCAGCGTTCCGGTGTGCGCCCACGCGCCTTTCAGGCTGGGAATCCGCAGCCAACTCGAGCCGTGGCGCTTGGCAAAACCAGGCCGCCCGGTCCTAAGCTGGGGGAACCACCGCTTGGGAAACTGAAGCTTGAAGCCGCAGCAGGGCTGCCGGGGCAACCTGGGACCGCTGCCGGGGCTTGAACCGTGAAGGAGTAAGAAGATGGCTGACTCAGCCCGTGCCGCCCGCCTGGCCCAGCGCGTGAAGGTGCTCATGGCGCAGTCGCTGCGCAATGTCATCAAGGACGAGCGGATCGACAACGTGACCGTCACCGATGCCCGGGTCACCAACGACCTGCAGCACGCCACCGTATACTACACGGTGCTCGGGGAGGCCGAACTCAAAGCCGAGGTCGCGGAGCTGTTGGTGCAGAAGACCGGTGCGCTGCGCAAGGAATTGGGCCGCAACCTGACCATCCGGTTGACCCCGACCGTCGAATTCGTGCCCGATGAGATCCCGGAAAGCGCCTCGCACCTGGAGGAGCTGCTGGCCAAGGCCCGCGAGAAGGACGCCGAACTGGCCGCGCTGCGTGAAGGCAAGACCTTCGCCGGCGGCGAGGACCCGTACAAGAAGGAGCCGGAGGAGGACGAGGAGTAGTCCTCGACCATCAAACCCCTCATCCGCCGCGGCGGATGCAGCAAGGATCCCCAGGGTGGGGGCTCAACGCGAGTCTGCCCCCCTGGGGATCCCTTGTTGTGGCCGAACCGCTGTTCCCGGTTGCGGCAGGGGCAGTGGTTACCGCACCCGGGCGCGCAGCACCTTCCCCTCCGTGCCCAGTGCATCGGTGCTGGCGATCAGCTGGTGCCCGGAGACCTCCACGTCCGCGGACATTGCCGCCGGCAGCACGGTCACCGCCTTGCCCCGCACCACCTTGGCCACCCCGCCGCCGAATAGTTCGGAGACGTACACCCCGCCGCGGTGATCCACGGCCACGCCGGTCGGTGCGTTCAGGCCGCTGGCCACCGTGTAGGTCTTCTTGGTGTGCAGGTTCATCTTGTAGACCTTGCCGGTGGCCAGGGACTCACCCGGGGCGCCGGGAAGCACCGTGTAGTACATCCAGTTGCCCTTGACCGTGATGTCGGTGGGTACCGGCTGGGCCCAGTAGGTCAGGCCCAGCATGCAGTCCGGGATCCGAATTCCGGACTCCGAGGCCAGCTGGCGCACGGCCTCGGTGATCTTGATGGGCTCGGCCGGCAGGGCCTTGACCAGCCGGGTCTTGCCGCGGCGGTCCACGTGCAGGATCGCGTTGGCCCCGGCGTCCCCAACGTACACGCCGCTGCGCACCGGCGCGCTGGAGTAGGGGTGGGAGTAGACCTCGCCCTTGGAACGCAGCGCCGGTGCCTGGGCCAGGCAGGCCTTGGAGACCTTGCGTACCCCGTACACGGTCTTGCCGTCCGGGTCGTGCTTGCGCTCGAAGGCCGCCAGGTCCGCGATGGTGCGCACCTTGCCCCGGTGGTCAATGGACTTGAGCAACGCCGGATCCTTGGGGCTTGGCGGTGCCTGGTCACTGCCGACGGGATTGTCGAAATAGTAGGCGGTGTGCCGGGCGTAGGAGACCCCGGCGATTTCCCGGCCCGGAGCGTTGACCAGGGTCCGCTTCTTGCCGTGGGCGCTGATGGAGGTCAGCTGCCCGGACATGGACTCCGCAACAAGAATCGAGCCACGGTCTCCAAAAGTGATCCGCAGTGGGCCGACGAGATCGATGGCGACGGTCTTGACGTTGCTGATCCCGGTGGGCGGCCGGTGGTGGTCTTTCTGATGGGCCTGGGCGGGGGCAAGGCTGAGCGTGACCGCCAATGCGGACGCAGCGGCCCCGGCCGCTATGTGTCTAAGCTTCATGATGATTCCTCGTCAAAGGGTGCCGCGCTCCAAAAAGGACCGCAGCAGCTGCAGTTGGTCCGCATGGTTCCCGGGCATCGCTGGAAAAGGGGGCAGGCTGATCGCGGAGGAGAGGGAGCGTTTCGTAGCAAGAACTGAAGGCAGTGAGCGATGGGGAACGTTTGCGAGTGACACCGTGGAAACGGGATGCGCGCGGTGCCCCAGCTACACCGTGCTCAACGGTGGCGACATGTGCCGTCACGAGTAGCCACGACTTTATGAACTGCTGTGCGCGCGGGTCAATGGCAACCGTGGAAAGCACGTACTTCATGGGCCGAAAGCGGGTAGCGGATGGACTGCTGTCCGCACCAGCAGACGGTTGGAGCTTAGCCTTGATCCACCGATGATGTCCGGAGGTCACCCGGCGTTTTAAACACGAAATGCCCGTCATTTCAGGGAAAATTGAACTTGCGACAGTACCAACAATCCCGAAATGCAGGACATCTCG
>Ga0153920_1000066_pt1 | contig 41617 bp, 37 predicted proteins | sample TSNJ004MetaG_FD_104713 | JGI IMG/M metagenome (GOLD analysis project Ga0153920, IMG submission 104713) | Attine ant fungus gardens microbial communities from New Jersey, USA - TSNJ004 MetaG | ecosystem: Host-associated > Fungi > Mycelium > Unclassified | place: USA: New Jersey, Brendon T. Byrne...
GAGCGCGCCGCTGCTTACCCGGCCTGGCTCCATGAGTACAATCATCACAGACCCCATACCGGCATCGGCGGCAAATCACCCATCGACCGCGTACACAACGTCCATGGGAAGAACACCTAGCGCTGCTCCGGCTCCTGGCCCATATTCCGCTCGGCCGCTTCCTGGCTGCGCAGGAAAAACGCGCCCAGCGACCCGGCCGGGGTGGCGAACACCGCGACCGAATACACGGCCAGCACCACCTGCAGGATCCGGGAGAAGGGGTCATCGGCGCTGATGCCCGAACCGGTGATGGTGGCCATGGCGGTCTCAAACAATGCCATGGAGTACTGGGTATGGGAGCCCATTGCGTAGAGCAGCTGGCTGGCGGCCAGGATGACAATCGCCGTGAACGCGGCCAGCCAGGCGATCCGGCTGCTCAGCAGCCTTCCGGCCGACCTGGAGCCGCGCACCCCGGCGGATACGATCCCGCCCAGCCGGGCCACCCGCAGGGTGCGCACCGCCTGCAGGGCCCTGACAAAACGCAGGAACGGCACCAGCAGGAACAACACCTGCCACCAGTTGTGCCGCCAGAACGTTGCCTGGAAGCGGGCGATATAGGCGCGCAACAGGAACTCCAGGACGAATACGACCCAGCAGATCCAGCCGGTAACGGCCAACGCCTGGGCCCAGTGCGGTTCGGTGACCACCAGCTGCCCGAGCACCACAAAGAGGAAGAACACCCCCAACAAGCCCATGGGCTTATCCAGCCGGTCGGCCAGGTGCTCGGCGGCCCGGATCCGGGCTGCGCCCCGGTCCGGGAGGGCCGGATACAATTCCCGGCGGTGCTCATGTGGTGCCACGGTGGTGCGGCGCCGCCCTTAGGCGACTCGGGGCCGGTGCTGGCGTGCCGGGGTGCCGCGCTCGCCGGCGATGTGCGGAAATTGGGCAAGGATGTGGCGCTGCAGCTTTTGCAGGATCCGGGCCAGCGCTCGGGAGACCTGCACCTGGCTCATCCGCATCCGTTTACCGATGCGCTGCTGGCTTTCGTCCTCGAAATAGCGCAGGCGCAGCATCAGCTTCTCATCGGGGTCCAGCTGACGCAGGGCCCCGGAAAGCATCAGTGAATCATCCAGTGCCGCGAACTCGTCATTGCAGGCATCGGGCAGCTGTTCTTCCAAGGTGCGCCCGTTGTGCACCACATCCAGCGAATCCGGGTGGCGGCCCGATTGGGACACCACCGCCTCGGCGACCCGGGGGATCGGCTGCCCCAGGTGAGCCGCCAGTTCATCCAGACGCGGCTCACGGCCCAGCACCTGACACAACAGCGGATGTTCACGCCGGATTTCTATCTGCAGCTCCTGGACTTCGCGCGGCGGCTGGATCACCCAGGAGTGGTCGCGCAGGTAGCGTTTGAGCTCCCCGGTGATGGTGGGACGGGCGAAGGCCACGAAATTGGAGTTCAGGCGCGGGTCGAAGCGGCGGGCCGCCTTGACCAGGGCCAGTCGGGCCACCTGGATCAGGTCCTCCAGGTCCGGGCCGTGCTGGCCCATCTGCCGGGCAATGCCGTCGGCCAGCGGCAGGTATTCGTGCACCGCCTGCTCCTCGGTCGCGGTGCGCAGCGCGCCCTTGGGGGCGGTGGCGGTGCCCACCTCTGCGCTCCGGTGCTGTGTCACTGGCTTCCTTCCCTTCCTGCTGCTGGCGCCTGCTGTTGCGGCTGGACCGTACCGATTACTGGTCTCGGTCCCCGATGGCCGATGGATTTTTCGGGATGCTCCGCGGCTTCCGTTTCATCCCGCCAACAAGCTAGCCCCCTGCGCCAATCGGCGGGGAGCGCTTTAGGAGAGTTCTAAGGTCGCCGTCCTGCGGGGAGCGCAACGCGGGCCGGCGTGGTGTCGGGGCGGGCGGGGAGGGACACTGCTGCTTCCCAGCAAACAAGCGCTTCGACGCTGGAAGAGAGTGCGGTTTTGAAGAGCTAGCGCATTTGCGCCGTTTTGCCAAGGGTGCCCGGCCGGTTCTGTGTCGGGCCCGTGGCCAGGCGAGCGGCAACAGCGGTCAAAGGCACAGCCATGCCCTGTCCCCAAGGGGAACAGAGCATAGCTGTGTGGGCATTGTGTACGTCCCCTCGGTCCGGCCCATCGCCGGCGGCGGGGAACCCGACTCCTAGGGGCTTAGTCGTTGCCGGGGACCAGCTTTCCGCTGATGGCATCGACCTTGATCTCGCGGTCCTCGTTCGCGCCGTCCGGGGTGATGTCGAATTCGTAGCGCGGCCCGGCGGACGTGCCCTCCAGTTTCCACTTGTTCACCGCCCCAGCCTGTTCCCGCTGTGCGGTCTTCATCGCCTCGTCCAGGGAGACGACCTTGTCCAGGTCCAGGCGCTTCTTGTCCTTCTCGGTGCCGCGCTCATCATCATCCAGGTCATCGGTTTCCTCATTGATCACTTCCCCGGAGTTCGCATCAATGTGGGTCTCGTACTTCTGGGTGTCGTTGATGATCTCGACCTTGTAGGCATACCGTCCGGCGTCATTGGCCTCCAGCTCAATCTTCGAGACCTCGCCGGAGAACTTCTTCTTCGCGCTGTCCACCGCATCCTGCCAGGACGTGTCGAAACTGGTTTGGGACAGGTCGCTCTTCTGCGAACCCGGACTCTGCGATTCCGGGCTCTGCGTGGCCGAACCGGTCGGGGAGGCGGAGGACTGCGAGGCATCTTCGGTGGGGGACGCGCTGGTGCTGGGTGCCGCCGCCTGGCTGCTGGTGGCCGTCGTTGGTTCGGGACTGTCACCGGTGTTGCCGGAACATCCGGAGGCCAGCAAGGCAGTGGCGAACGCGAACGTGAGCACTGTCGTGGTCTTCTTCGTGGCACTGGTTTTCATGATTCGCTCCCTAATTCCCTGGGAAGGCCCAACATTAAAAATGCGGGACTTCATGTCTTGGATCGGTTCATTGCCGGATCGCCGCGGGAAGCCCGCCGCCGGGTCATCCCCCGGCCGGTTCACCGGCATGGTCGCGCGGTGCCCGCCTTTAGCGGGCACCCAAGGCCATGTTTTCCACTGGTTCCACGACAGGTCAAGCACCGGCGGGACTCTGGCAGTCAGCGTCCACCTGGCGTTCATCCGCTGGCCGTGCCGGTGCCATGCGCCCGGGTGTGCACCGGTACGACGAAGCGAGGTAACGACACAATATGGCGTGGCTCACAGTGGACTGCTACCCTCGGATCATGGCTACGGCGGGCCCCGGATCAGGGGCTATCTACCGGGCATGCTGTTGAACCTACCGAGTTGGTGGGCTGAGTTGCTGTCCGTATCCGGCGGCATGTCGGCCTGCCGTGCGAGCCGCGAGGAGCCCCCGATGAGTGCGACCATTGCCGACCAGAAGTACCTGTCAATGGCCATTGACATCGCCAGCAACAATGTCAAAAACAGCGGCGGCCCCTTTGGCGCGCTGATCCTGGCGCCCGACGGGCGCACCTTTGAAGGCGTCAACCGGGTCACCGCGAACAACGACCCCACCGCCCATGCCGAAGTGGTCGCCATCCGCGCCGCGGCCGAGCAAATGGGCACCTTCACCCTGGCTGGCTGCATCCTCTACACCAGTTGCGAGCCCTGCCCGATGTGCCTGGCCTCCGCGCTCTGGGCCCGCGTCGACCGGGTCGTATTCGCCGCGGACCGCCATGATGCCGAACGCTCCGGCTTCGATGACGCGGTGTTCTATGACTACTTTGGCCCCGATTCGGATCGCTCCCTGATGCCGGTGGAACGCCAGCTGTTCGAGGCCGAAGAGCACCTGCAGCCGTTCGAGATCTGGGATGGCCTGGAAGTGCGCACGGAATACTAAGCCGTCGCTGCCGGCAGGCCGTTGGCGTCACGAACGTCCTCCGGAAGCAGCGAACCATGGTGCACCAAAGCCTGCTGTGATATGCTTCACAACAATCGTTTGAAATCGATTTCTCGCGATCCGAAATTTCTTGGAGGACCGTCATGGGTGGATCCGTTGTCTGGGCGAAGGGACAGATTGCCCACGGAGCTTAACGGCGCCAGCGCGCCGCCAGCCAGTTTTCCGTTGAGTCATTGAACTCCGGCCACCCAACTGGTGCCCAGGCCGCTGCCTGCCCCTTCGCCGAACGCGTTGCCCCGGCGAAGATGACCACCAGCTCACTTTCACCCACTGTGCTTCCCTCTCTGGGGAAGTAGGAGGCAAGCGGCATGACCGCCGAGATCACTGAACAAACCCGGTGCCAGGTCACCGTTAATGGAACCGCCCGCGAATTCACCGGCCCACCGCACACCAACGCGCTGAACTTCCTGCGCGGCGAGGGGTTGACCGGAGCCAAGGAAGGCTGCGCCGAAGGCGAATGCGGCGCCTGCGCCATCCTGGTCGCCCGTCCCGACGGGCAGGGCACCCGCTGGACCGCACTGAACTCCTGCCTGCTGCCGGCCGCGGCGCTGGACGGACAGGAAGTGCTCACCGCGGAGGGCCTGGGTGGACCGGGCGACCTGCACCCGGTCCAGGAACAGCTGGCCGAACGCGGCGGCTCCCAGTGCGGCTACTGCACCCCCGGCTTCGTGTGCAGCATGGCCGCCGAATACTACCGCCCCGAACGCGCCGAACCGTCCCGGAACGCCGAACACGACGGCCAGCTGGCCGAGCACGAATGCGGGCCCAACGGGTTTGACCTGCATGCCCTGTCCGGCAACCTGTGCCGCTGCACCGGCTACCGTCCGATCCGGGACGCCGCCTACGCGCTGGGGCAGCCGGAGGCCGGGGACGAACTGGCCCTGCGCCGTCAGCAGGCCGCACCGGCACCGGCCGTCACCGACCTTTATAGGGCCGACACCCCCACCGGTGAACCCGGACGCTATCGCCGGCCGGCCAGCCTGGAGCAGGCGCTGCAGATCCTGGCCGAGGAACCCGACGTGCTGCCCATTGCCGGTGGCACCGACTGGGGTGTGGAGGTCAACCTGAAGGGGGCCCGGGCCCGCTCGCTGCTGGCCATCGACCGGCTGGCCGAACTGCGCCAGATCCAGGTGCGCCAGGACCGGATCGTGATCGGCGCGGCCTGCACGCTGAGCGAACTGGAACGCGGGCTGGCCGGGCGCGTCCCGCTGCTGGGCCAGCTGTTCGGGCAGTTCGCCTCCAGGCTGATCCGCAACGGGGCCACCATCGGCGGCAACCTGGGCACCGGCTCACCCATCGGGGACACCCCGCCGGCGCTGCTGGCCCTGGAGGCCGAACTGGTGCTCAGCTCCACCGCCGGGCAGCGGATGGTGCCGCTGTCCCAGTACTTCACCGGGTACCGACAAACTGTCAAGGCTCCCGAGGAACTGATCACCGCCATCAGCATCCCGTCGCCGCTGGCGCCGCTGACCTCCTTCCAGAAGATCGCCAAGCGCCGCTTCGACGACATCTCCAGTGTCGCCATCGGCTATGCCGTGGACGTCCAGGACGGGGTCATCACCAAGGCCTGCATCGGGCTGGGCGGGGTGGCCGCCACCCCGCTGCGCGCCACCGCCACCGAGGCCATGCTCGAAGGCCGCCCATGGCAGCTGGAGACCCTGCACGCCGCGGCCGAGGTCATGGCGCAGGAGGGAACCCCCATGGATGATCACCGCGCCAGCTCAAACTACCGCAAGGCCATGCTCGGCTCCTCCCTGGAGCGCTTCTTTGCCCAGCAGCTTGGCCGCACCCCAACTTTGAAGGGAGAGCACCACTCATGAGCCAGCTATCGCAGCGCCCCACCGGGGCCATTGTCGGCGAAAGCCACCCGCACGAATCCGCTCTCGCGCACGTGTCCGGCACCGCCCTGTACACCGATGACCTGTACCAGCGGATGGTCGGCGTGCTGCACGCCTACCCGGTGCAGTCCACCCACGCCCACGCCCGAATCCTGAACCTGGACCCCACCCCGGCCTTGAAGGTCCCCGGTGTGGTCAGGGTCATCACCGCCGCGGACATCCCCGGGGTGAACGACCAGGGCACGAAGCATGACGAGCCGATGATTCCACCCGAAGAAGTCATGTTCTACGGTCAGGCGGTGGCCTGGGTTCTCGGTGAAGACCTGGAGACCGCCAAGGCCGGGGCCGCCGCCATTGCGGTGGACTACGAGCCGCTGCCCTCGCTGATCACGTTGTCCGAGGCGATTGCCGCCGAAAGTTTCCATGGCATCCAACCGGTGATCAACAAGGGTGAACCCGGGGCCGCGCTGGCGGAGGCGGCACACGTGTTCGAGGGGGACTTTGAGTTCTCCGGGCAGGAACACTTCTACCTGGAAACCCAGAACTCGCTGGCCTACGTGGATGAGGGCGGGCAACTGATGATCCAGTCCTCCACCCAGCACCCCACCGAAACCCAGGACATCGTCTCGCACGTGCTGGATCTGCCGGCCCACCAGATCACCGTTCAGGTGCTGCGCATGGGCGGGGCGTTCGGCGGGAAGGAAATGCAGTCCCACGGCTATGCGGCCCTGGCCGGGCTGGGGGCGCTGCTCACCGGCCGGCCGGTGCGGGTGCGCCTGGACCGCACCCTGGACATGACCATGACCGGCAAACGCCACGGCTTCTACGCCAGCTGGAAGATCGGGTTCGACCAGGACGGCCGGATCCTGGGGCTGGATGCCACGCTGACCTCCGATGGCGGGTGGAGCCTGGACATGTCCGAACCGGTGCTCACCCGCGCGCTGTGCCACATCGACAACGCCTACTGGATCCCGAACATCCGGGTGCACGGGCGGGTGGCCAAATGCCACAAGACCTCCCAAACCGCGTTCCGCGGCTTCGGCGGGCCGCAGGGCATGCTCATCATGGAAGACATCCTGGGCCGGGTGGCACCGCAGCTGGGGATCCCGGCGCGTGAGCTGCGCCGGCGAAACTTCTACACCCAGGGGCAGGACACCCCCTACTACCAGCCGGTGCGCCACGCCGAGCGCATCGACGCCGTGTGGCAGCAGGTACTCGACGAGGCAGATATCGCCCGCCGGGAAAAGGAAATCGCCGAATTCAATGCCGGCACGGAGCACACCAAGCGTGCGCTGGCGCTGACCCCGGTCAAGTTCGGGATCTCCTTCAACCTCACCGCCTTCAACCAGGGCGGGGCCTTGGTGCTGGTCTACAAGGACGGTACCGTGCTGGTGAACCACGGTGGCACCGAGATGGGCCAGGGCCTGCACCAAAAGATCCTGCAGGTCGCCGCGACCAGCCTGGGGGTGCCGCTGTCCACGGTGCGCATCGCCCCGACCCGCACCGACAAGGTGCCCAACACCTCGGCCACCGCAGCCAGCTCCGGCAGCGACCTGAACGGCGGGGCGGTGAAGGACGCCTGTGAACAAATCCAGGCCCGGCTGGCGCAGGTCGCCGCCGTGCAGTTGGGCGTGCCGGCCCATGAAGTCCGCTTCCAGGGAGGGATCATCACCGGTCTGAGCACCAAGAAAACCCTGGAATGGGCCGAACTGGTGCGCACCGCCTACTTCCAGCGCATCCAGCTCTCCGCCGCCGGCTTCTACCGCACGGAGGGGCTGCACTGGGACCTGGGCGCGATGCGCGGGGAGCCATTCAAGTACTTCGCCTGCGGGGCCGCCGCCACCGAGGTGGAGGTCTGCCGCTTCGACGGCTCCTACACGGTGCGCCGCGTGGACATCGTGCACGACGTGGGGGACTCGCTCTCCCCGATGATCGACGTGGGACAGATTGAGGGCGGGTTCGTGCAGGGCCTGGGTTGGCTCACCCTGGAGGACCTGCGCTGGGACACCAGCGACCGGCCCACCCGGGGCCGGCTGGCCACCCAGGCAGCCAGCACCTACAAGATCCCCAGCTTCTCCGAAATGCCCGAGACCTTCAATGTGGCCCTGCTGGACAAGGCCCACGAGGAAGGGGCGGTCTACGGCTCCAAGGCGGTGGGTGAACCGCCGTTCATGCTCGCCTTCTCCGTGCGGGAGGCGCTGCGCCAGGCGGTCGCGGCCTTCGCCGCTGCCGGAACCGGGGTGCAGCTGGCCTCCCCGGCCACCCCGGAAGCCGTCTACTGGGCCATTGATGCGGTCCGCCAGCGCGCCGCATCCCCGGCGGTGAGCCTGACGCCATGACCTGGATCCAGGATCTGTCCCGGCTGCGTGAGCAGCGCACCCCGGCCGTGCTGGTGACCGTCGCAGCCGTGCACGGTCACGCCCCGCGCGAGGCCGGGGCCAAGATGGTGGTCACCGCCGAGGCGATCTTCCAGACCATCGGCGGCGGCAACCTGGAGATGAGCATGATCACCCGGGCCCGGCAGCTGCTGGCGGAGGGAAGCAGCGAACCGCAAATGTTCACGCTGCGGCTAAACGACAAGGCCCCGGCCACCTACGGCCGGCAGTGCTGCGGAGGAGAGGTGACCATCTTGCTTGAACCCCAGGCGGTGCCCACCGCAGTGGCGATCTTCGGGGTCGGGAACGTGGGCATGGAACTGGCCCGCATCCTGGCCCGCCACGACATGGAACTGTACCTGAGCGACTCCCGGCCCGAAAAGCTGGAGCAGTTGGCGGCCCTGGAACCCCCGGTGGCCCGCCTCCACGCCCAGCCGGCGCTGCTGGGGGAGGAGGTCCTGACCCGTTTGCCGGCCGGAACCCACGTTTTGATCATGACCCACGACCACGCCGAGGACTTCCACCTGTGCGATGCGGCCCTGCGCCGCACGGACCTCGGCTCGGTGGGGCTGATCGGCTCCAATGCCAAATGGCAGCGATTCCGCAAAAACCTTGCGGGCAGCGGCCATGAAGAGCGCGACATCCAAAGAATCGACTGCCCCATCGGGCTGCCGCAGGTGGCCGGGAAAACCCCGGCCACCATCGCGGTCAGTGTCGCCGCCGACCTGCTGGCCCGGCTCAGCCGGGCGGCAGCACCGACCAACGCCACAGAACCAACGTCCCACACGGACAGCCACCCAAGGGCCGAACAACCAGCGGCCTGCTGATAACCCAATAACCCGTCTTCAACGCCCGGCCTTGAGGAGCCGTGCGCTCTTTGGTGATGCCAAAAACACCGGCAACACCCCTTCTACCGTCTTCACCGTTCACCGTCATCACCAACCACATCACCATCACTAGGAGGTCATAGTGGGTGCACTACAAGGCAAGGACATCAAGGGCAGACGCCCGGAAGATGAGAAGCTGCCGCTGGGCCGCAGCTTCGCCTATGGTCTGCAGCATGTGCTGACCATGTACGGCGGGATCATCGCCCCGCCGCTGATCGTTGGCGGGGCCGCCGGCCTGAGCAGCGCCGAAATCGGTGTGCTGGTGGCCAGCTGCCTGTTCATCGGCGGGCTGGCCACCATCCTGCAGACCATTGGCATCCCGTTCTTCGGGGCCCAGCTGCCCCTGGTGCAGGGGGTCTCCTTCGCCTCGGTCGCCACCCTGGTGGCCATCGTCAACGGCGGTGGGGGCATGCCCGCGGTCTTCGGCGCGGTGCTGGTCGCCTCGCTCATCGGGTTCATCATCGCCCCGTTCTTCGCCCGGATCATCCGGTTCTTCCCGCCGGTGGTCACCGGCGTGGTGATCACCATGATCGGGCTGTCGCTGACCCCGGTGGCGGCGAACTGGGCCATGGGCGGGGATGCGAGTGCGCCGGAATACGGCAGCCTGGCCAACATTGGGCTGGCCGCGCTGACCCTGGCCATCGTCCTGCTGCTGTCCAAGATCGGTTCCCCGGGCATCTCCCGGCTCTCGATCCTGCTGGCCATCGTCATCGGCACCATCATCGCGGCACTGACCGGGATGGCGGACTTCTCCAAGGTCGGCGAGGGCGCGTTCTTCGCCTTCCCGCAGCCGCTGGCCTTCGGCTGGCCGGTGTTTGAAATCGGCGGGATCATCTCGATGACCATCGTGGTGCTGGTGACCCTGACCGAAACCACCGCCGACATCCTGGCGGTGGGTGAGATTGCCAAGTCCAAGGTGAACTCAAAGCGCATCGCCGACGGGCTGCGCGCGGACATGGCCTCCTCGGTGCTGGCCCCGATCTTCAACACCTTCACCCAGACGGCGTTCGCGCAGAACGTGGGCCTGGTGGCCATCACCGGTGTCACCAGCCGGTTCGTGGTGGCCGCCGGCGGCGGCATCCTGGTGGTCCTGGGCCTGCTGCCGGTGCTGGGACGGGTGGTGGCCGCGGTGCCGGCACCGGTGTTGGGTGGCGCAGGCATCGTCCTGTTCGGCACGGTGGCCGCCTCGGGCATCCGCACCCTGTCCAGCGTGAAGTATGACGGGCTGAACCTGGTGGTGGTCGCCGCCTCCATCGCGTTTGGCTGCCTGCCCATCGTCAGCCCCGGCATCTACCAGAACTTCCCGGAATGGTTCGCCACCATCTTCGACTCGGGGATCTCCTCGGCCGCACTGATGGCCGTGCTGCTGAACCTGTTGTTCAATGAGATGAAGTTCGGGACCCCGGCCAAGGACGCCTCCGTGTTTGCTGCCGCCCCACCGCGCATGGTGCGGGAGGAAGAAGTGTGCGGCCTGCTGGACGGGGACTACTTCGCCTCCGGAAAGCTGGTCGACAAGGACGGGTACGAGGTACCGGTGGTCACCGAGGAGGAACTCCAGCAAATCCAGACCGGGGCGCTGCCGTTGCCGGAGCCGCGCAAGTTCCAGGCCGAGGTCGAGGAACGGTAAGCGGCGTGGGTCCGGCCCGTGAGAACGCCGAGACCCGGACCAAACCCGTGGGCCGGGCGCCTGAGAACAGGCGCCCGGCCCACGGGTCTTAACGGCTGCTGCCGGGTTTACTTCAGGTGATCCACCAGCTGGGCGGCGATCCCGTTGTAGGTCCCCGGGGTCAGCGCCTGCAGACGCTGTTCGGCCTCTGCCGAGAGTCCCAGATCGCCGACGAATTCCTTCAGGCGGGCGGCATCCACGCGGTGTCCGCGGGTCAGGTCCTTCAGCCGCTCGTACGGGTTGTCCATGCCCTGGACCCCGGCGATGGCCTCGGCACGCATCACCATCTGGATGGCCTCGGCCAGCACCTCCCAGTTGTGGTCCAGGTCCTCGGCCAGCACGGTCTCGGCAACATCCAGGCCGTCCAGGCCCTTGGCGGCATTGGAGATGGCCAGCAGCGAGTGCCCCACGCCGGTGCCGATGTTGCGCTGCGAGGAGGAATCGGTCAGGTCGCGCTGCCAGCGGCTGGTGACCAGGGTGGCGGCCAGGGTGTCGAGCACCCCGTTGGAGATCTCCAGGTTCGCCTCGGCGTTCTCGAAGCGGATCGGGTTGACCTTGTGCGGCATGGTGGAGGAACCGGTGGCCCCGGCCACCGGGATCTGCACGAAGTAGCCGATGGAGATGTAGCTCCAGATGTCGGTGCACAGGTTGTGCAGGATCCGGTTGAAGCGGGCGATGTCCGCGTACAGTTCCGCCTGCCAGTCGTGCGACTCGATCTGGGTGGTCAGCGGGTTCCAGGTCAGGCCCAGGTGCTCGACGAAGGACTTGGACACCTGCTGCCAGTCGGCGCCGGGCACCGAGGCGTAGTGGGCGGCGTAGGTGCCGGTGGCGCCGTTGATCTTGCCCAGGAACTCGGTCTTGGCGATGCGCTGAAGCTGGCGGGTCAGGCGCCAGGCCAACACGGCCAGTTCTTTGCCCAGTGTGGTCGGGGTGGCCGGCTGTCCGTGGGTGCGCGAAAGCATCGGCACCTCGCGGGACTCCTCGGCCATCTTGGTCAGCTGGGCGACCAGGTCGCGGGCCGCGGGCAGCCAGACGTTTTCGATCCCGCCCTTGATGCCCACCGCGTAGGAGAGGTTGTTGATGTCTTCGCTGGTGCAGCCAAAGTGCACCAGGGGCTTGAGCTGAGCAATGCCGATGCCCTCCAGACGGTTGGCAATGTAGTACTCCACGGCCTTCACATCATGCACGGTCACGGCCTCGATCTCGGCCAGTTCCTTGACCGAGTCGGCGTTGAAGTCGGTGACGATCTTGCGCAGCGCGGTCTTCTGCTCATCGCTCAGCGGCGAGGTCCCGGGCAACACCGAATGATCGGTGAGGTGGATCAGCCATTCAATCTCAACATGGACCCGGTCGCGGTTCAGGGCCGCTTCGGAGAGGTAATCGACCAGCGGGGCGACCGCCGAACGGTAGCGGCCGTCGAGAGCACCAAGTGCCAACGGTTCATTTGCAAGGGAAGTGCGCGCATTCTCAGACATGCCCATATTCTTTCATCACTTGTGGCCAAGCACATCTTTTACGCCGCCCCACACCCTCCACAACCCGCGGGCTGGGACCGCCCGCAACGGCGGGCAGCACCCATGCTGGGTCAGAACGGGAGGTGAGGCCCGCAGAACTTTCACACTGGAGGTGCACGGCAATGTTCAACGCAACATTGGATTCGGTGGGGGCCGCCCTGGCCGAAGCCAGGGAAGCCGCTGATTCGGCGATCCGCGAATTAACGGCAATCCATGCCCTGACATGGCACACCGAGACCGGGCAAGCTTTCATCCGGCGCAGCGGCGAGCTTGCGGCGGAGATCAACCGGCTTTGCGGACACATCGCCCAAACCCAGGACGAGCTCCTTGTGGCCCGCCGCGAACTTGATGAACTGGAGACCCGGATCATGCGGCTGCAGCTGGCGGCGTAGCCATGGGCTATGAGATCAATTACAGCGAAAAGGATTACGCGGCCGCCGCACACGGTTGTGCCCGCGCCGCCGAGGCGTTGCACCGGGTGCAGCAGCTGCTGGCCTCCACCCAGGGCAGGATCCTGATCAGCGCCGCCGAGGCCAGGCTCGCTGCTGCCCAGGCCGGACTGGTTCCACCGCTGCAGCATCTGACCCAGCTGGCCGAGCTGGTGCAGCAGGGCAAGGCTGCCGCCAACGACGCCCAGGGCACTGCCGGGGAATTGGGGGCAAGGGTGCGGCAGGCGATGGACAACGCCCGGGCCGCGGAGCATCGGGTTGTCACCCTGCTGGCGCTGCTGAGTTCACCGCGCACCATCACGGAATTCGTCGGCGAGTGGTGGAGCACCCGGGGTAGCCCGCCGCGGGACAGCACCGAGCGGATGCTGGAACTGCTCGGAGTGCTGCTGCGGGCCCCGCTTGACCCGTTCAATCAACCCGACCCGCGCCAGCGCCAAGTGGATGAGTTCCTGGAAGACCTCACCCGCGTCTTGGATGGGAATCATCAGCTGCCAGTGCAGCCCATCCGGATCCGGCACAGCGAAGCATTGCCTCCTCTGGAATTGGACGGAGGCCTGGAGGGCTACTACCGGCTGCAGGCCGAAGTGCTGCGCCAGGAGTCACGGATCCTCGTCGGCAAGACACTGCAGGATGGTGAGGAAACCTTCGTGGTGATCCTTCCGGGCACCCACGGCGAGCTTGGGGAGCAGAACCCTTTTGACGCCCGGGGAATCCTGGATTCGCTGGGCCAGGATTCCGGGAACTATATTCCTCCGGTCCTGCAGGCGCTGCGGCAAAGCGGTGCGCGGGAGGGCAGCCGGATCATCTTCAGCGGCCACTCCCAGGGCGGGGTGCACGCAGTGAACCTTGCCAAGAACCCGCTGATTGGTCAGAAGTTCAAAGTCCAAGCGGTGCTCACCCTCGGAGCACCGATCGGCAACGTGCAGTTGCCGCAGCAAATTAAGGCGCTGCACGTGGAGGACGCCTCCGACCCGGTCCCCGGGCTGGACGGGCGCGCCAACCGGCGCCGGCCCCGGCAGCTGACGGTGACCTTTAGTGGGCCGGAGAACCCCGGGGTGTTGCCCAAGGGCACCTTCGGGCGCGGGCATACACTGCAAAACTACGGGAACCATTTGCGGCAGCTACAGCGGCAACCGGCCCGGGATCTGTCCCCCGTGCTGCGCGGATTGCGCTTTGAACCGGGCCCAATGCAGCTGCGCGGGTTCACCTTGCGACGCATCCCACCGGAACGTCCCAAGACGCCCACTCGTAGGGACGAGAATTACCGCAAACTCGGGCAGATCGCCCCACCGCGTTAGGGCCGCTGACTACCGTTCAATCAGGGCGAAACGCCCCAGGATCGCCGAGACGATGGAGACGATGATCGTGCCCCAAATCGCGTCCCACCAGAAGGCATTGACGCTGAGCCCCACCGGTAGGAACTGGGTCAGCCAGGCGGTGAGCATTAACATGCCGGCGTTGATGATGATCGTGAAGATCCCCAGCGTCAAGCAGGTCAGCGGCAGCGACAGGAAGGCGATCACCGGGCGGATCAGCGCATTAACCAGCCCGAAGACCAGCGCGACAACCAGGTAGGCGATGACCCGCGAGAACGTGGTGTCCTCGGCGGGAATGACGTTAATGCCCGGAACCACCCAGACGGCGGCGGCCAAGGCCAAGGCGTTGACGATGACTCGTAGCAGGAAGCTCATGGCACTAGCTTTTCACATTCACCGGGGTATGAGCTGGAAAAACACCATGCCCGTTGGGGCTGCGCACCGATAAGCTGGCTTCATGAGTGAGAACCCCGTAACCCATGATCCGGTGCAGCCCCGTCCCGTGGTTGCCCGGTTGCCGAAATATGCCGCAGGGAAGCCGCCGGTGCAGGTGCCGGGGCTGACCCCCTACAAGTTGGCCTCAAACGAGAACCCCTTCGGTCCCTTGGAGGAGGTTCGCCAAGCCATTGCCGCCGAGGCCTACATCAACCGCTACCCGGACACCGCCTCCACCGAGCTGTGCTCCCAGCTGGCCCCGATGCTGGGCGTGCCGACCGAGGACATCGTCACCGGCGCCGGATCGCTCGGTGCCCTGACCCAGATCCTGGCCACCTTCGCCGGCGCCAACGAGGACGGGATCCAAGATGAGGTGATCTTCGCCTGGCGTTCCTTTGAGGCCTATCCCATCGTGGTGCAGACCGCCGGAGCACTTCCGGTCCCGGTGCCGCTGCTGGAGGATGGCCGCCACGATCTGCAGGCCATGGCCGAGGCCATCAATGAGAACACCTCGGTGATCCTGCTGTGCACCCCGAACAACCCGACTGGTCCGATCCTGACCCAGCGGGAAGTCGATGACTTCATTGCCCGGGTTCCGAAGAATGTGCTGATTGTCCTGGACGAGGCCTACACCGAATTCGTACGCGACTCGCAGGCGGTGGACGGGGTGAAGACCTACCAGCAGCACCGCAACGTAGTGGTGCTGCGCACCTTCTCCAAGGCCCATGGCCTGGCGAACCTGCGCGTCGGCTACTCGATCTCGCAACCCGAAATCACCAACTACATCCGCCTGGTCGCCACCCCGTTTGCGGTTTCCAGCGTGGCCCAGCAGGCGGCGATCGCCTCGCTGAAGCACCTGGACCAGGTGATGTCCCGGGTGGACTCGCTGGTAGAGGAGCGCGAACGGGTTGTGGCCGGGCTCAAGGAGCTGGGCTGGAAGATCCCGGTGACCGAGGCGAACTTCGTCTGGCTGCCGCTGGGGGAGCAGACGATGCAGTTCGTGGCGCTGGCCGAGGAACGCGCGCTTTCGGTGCGCGGCTTCGCCGGTGAAGGGGTGCGGGTTTCGATTGGCGAGGTCGAGGCCAACGACCGCTTCCTGGAACTATGCCGGGAGAATGCGGGATTGCTAACCCCGTAGAACCGCGCCAAATCTCGCAATTGGCACGGCGGTGCCGCTAGGCTTGATCCCAGGACAAGCCGTATATGTCTCATGCGGAATGTATTCCGCATGAGGCATATTTGATTGAAGGGAAACGCATGCCCTCTAGTGCAGCCGAGGCATCGGATCAGGAGTTCATCCAGTTACTGACTCCGGACGGCAAACGGCACTCCCATGAGTTCTACGATGCCTACCTGCAGGATGTGGACGAGCAAATGCTGCGGGACTTCTACCGCGACATGGCCCTCACCCGCCGCTTCGATGCGGAGGCCACCGCCCTGCAGCGCCAGGGGCAGCTGTGCCTCTGGGTTCCGCTGCGCGGGCAGGAAGCGGCGCAGATCGCCTCTGGCCGGGCCACCCGCCCGGGGGACTACATCTTCCCCACCTACCGCGAACACGGGGTGGCGCTGACCCGCAACGTCGACTTCTCCGAAATGCTGCGCCTCTTCCGCGGCATCTCCGGCGGGGGCTGGGATCCGCGGGAGAACAACTTCCACATGTACACCATGGTGCTCGCCGCCCAGCTGCCGCACGCCACCGGATACGGCATGGCGGTGAATCTGGAACAGCACGACTGGGATGAGCAGCGCCGCGCCACCGAGGGCGAGGCCGTGATGGCCTACTTCGGTGACGGGTCCTCCACGGAGGGTGAGACCCACGAATCCATGGTCTTCGCCGCCAGCTTCAACGCCCCGGTGGTCTTCTTCTGCCAGAACAACCAGTGGGCCATCTCCGTGCCGTTCGAGGTCCAGTCCAAGGTGCCGCTGGTGCAGCGCGCCGCCGGCTATGGGATGCCGGGCCTGCAGGTGGACGGCAACGACGTGCTGGCAGTGCTGGCCGCCACCCGCTGGGCGCTGGAGCACGCGCGCAGCGGCAAGGGCCCGGTGCTCATCGAGGCGATCACCTACCGCCTGGGCGCGCACACCACTGCCGATGATCCGACCAAGTACCGCCAGAGCGCGGAGGAGCAGTCCTGGGACCCCAAGGACCCGCTGGCCCGCCTGGAAACCTACCTGCGCGAGCAGGGGCTGGTGGATGACGAGTTCTTCGAGCAGCTGGCCCGCGACGGCGATGAGATGGCCGCCCGGGTGCGCAAGGACGCCATGGCCTTCCCGGTCCCGTCCCTGGCCGAGGTCTTCGAGCACGTCTACGCCGAGGCGCACCCGCTGGTGAAGGAAGAACTGCAATGGCACCTGGAGTATGAAGCAGGTTTCGCCGACCAGGCCGGAAACGAGGGCAAGTAACCGTGAGCACCACCATGACCCTGGCCAAGGCGATCACCGCCGGGCTGGACAAGACCCTTGAAAACGATGACCACGCCGTGTTGATCGGTGAGGACATCGGCAAACTCGGCGGCGTCTACCGCATCACCGAGGGACTGCAGGGCAAGTACGGGGCCCACCGGGTGATCGACTCGCCGCTGGGCGAGGCGGGCATCGTGGGCGCCAGCGTGGGCATGGCCCTGCGCGGGCACACCCCGCTGGCCGAAATCCAGTTCGACGGCTTCGTATTCCCGGCCTTCAGCCAGATCACCACCCAGCTGGCCAAGATGCGCACCCGCTCCGAGGGGCGGATCAACATGCCGGTGGTCATCCGCATCCCCTACGGCGGCGGCATCGGCTCCATTGAACACCACTCCGAATCCCCGGAGGCTCTGTTCGTGCACACCGCCGGGCTGCGGGTCATCACCCCCTCCAACGCGCACGACGCCTACTGGATGATCCAGCAGGCCGCGGCCTGCCAGGACCCGGTGATCTACCTGGAACCCAAACGCCGCTACTGGCTCAAGGGCGAGGTGGACACCGAAAACCCGACCCTGGACGCCTTCAAGGCCCAGGTGGTGCGCCCCGGCGAGGACGCCACCATCGTCGCCTACGGTCCGCTGGTGCCGGTCGCGCTGGCCGCCGCCGAGGCGGCCCGGGAGGACGGGCGCTCGGTCGAGGTCATCGACCTGCGTTCACTCTCACCCATTGACTTTGACACCATCACCGAATCGGTGCAGAAGACCGGACGGCTGATCGTCACCCATGAGGCGCCGACCTTCGGCGGGTTGGGCGGGGAAATCGCCGCGCGCATCACCGAACGGGCGTTCTTGTACCTGGAGGCCCCGGTGCTGCGGGTGGGCGGGTTCCACATGCCCTACCCGATCTCGAAGGTGGAATCCCAGTACCTGCCCGACATCGACAAGCTGCTCGAAGCGCTCGACCGCTCCTTCGCATACTAGAAACGGTCCAAGGAGAAAATCATGACTACCTTCAACCTGCCCGATGTGGGCGAGGGACTGACCGAAGCCGACATTGCCGCCTGGAAGGTCGCGGTGGGGGACACCGTGGAGGTCAACCAGGTCTTCGTTGAGATCGAAACCGCCAAGTCGCTGGTGGAGCTGCCCAGCCCCTACGCTGGGGTGGTGACCGAGCTGCACGCCGCCGAGGGGGAAACCCTGGCCGTGGACTCCCCGCTGATCACCATCGACGAGGAGGGGAACAAACCGGCCCCCACCGGAACCCCGGAACCGGCCGAGGCCCTGGCCACCGCCGCCCCGGTGGCCAGCGAGGAACCCGGCCCGCTGGTCGGCTCCGGCCCCACCGCGGACGCCTCGCACCGCCGCCAGCGGGTGAACCGCCCGGCGCCCAGCGAGTCGGGCAAGCGCACCGCCGCGGTGCGCGCCGAAAGCGCTCCGGCCGCCCTGGCCGACCAGATTTCGCGCCGCGCCCAGGGCCTGGGGGCGGCGGTCGCCCGGGAAGTGGACAAGCGCAAGCCCGCGGTCGCCAACTTCATGGACCGGGTGCTGGCCAAGCCGCCGGTGCGGCGCCTGGCCAAGGAACTGAACATTGACCTGCAGGACGTGGTCGGCACCGGAACCCAGGGGGAAATCACCCGGGAGGACGTCAACAGCTACAACGCCCAGCGCGCGGCCGAACGCGACGCGGCACCGCTGTACTGGCAGAAGGGCGCCAGCGAGGAAACCCGCATCGAGCGGATCACCGTGCGCGGGGTGCGCAAGGCCACGGCCAAGGCCATGGTCGACTCGGCGTTCACCGCCCCGCACGTGTCCATCTTCGTGGACGTGGACGCCAGCCGGACCATGGAATACATTGCCCGGCTGAAGAAGTCCCGCGACTTCGAGGGCATCAAGGTCTCCCCGCTGCTGGTGCTGGCTCGCGCGGTGATCTGGGCGGCGGCCCGCAATCCCTCGGTCAACGCCAGCTGGGTGGAGACCGAGAACGGCGCGGAGATCCACCAGAAGCACTTCCTGAACCTGGGCATCGCCGCCGCCACCCCGCGCGGGCTGTTGGTGCCGAACATCAAGGACGCGCAGAACCTGTCCATGCGGGAGCTGGCGATCGCGCTGAACGAGCTGGCCACCACCGCCCGGGCCGGGAAGACCGCCCCGGAGGACATGCGCAACGGCACCTTGAGCATCACGAACATTGGCGTGCTGGGCATCGATACCGGCACCCCGATCATCAACCCCGGTGAGGTGGCGATCGTCGCCTTCGGCACGATCCGCCAGAAGCCGTGGGTCGTGGACGGGGAAGTGGTGCCGCGCTGGATCACTACCCTGGGCGGCTCCTTCGACCACCGCGTGGTGGACGGGGACCTCTCGGCCCGGTTCATGGCCGACGTCGCGGCCATCATGGAGGAACCGGCGCTGCTGCTGGACTGATCCGGCGCCCTCTGGAGGCCAGGCCGGCACCCGTCCACCGCTGCCGGGGGACGGGTGCCGGGCGAACCTGCCAATTGCCGCAACACCGGTGACCTGCCGGTGGGATCCTGCCACGCTGGGCAGATGACACCACCACAAGTATCACCGGGCACCGTGGTCGCCTTCACCGATGTGATGTGCGGCTGGTCCACCCTTGCCTTCCACCGTTTCTACCAGGCCCGTGAAGCGGCGGGCCTGGAAGACCAGCTGACGCTGGACCCCCAGCTGTTCCTGCTGGAGGACGTAAACCGGATGGCCCTGAACACCAAGATCATTGAAGGGGAAAAGCCGGTTGTCGGCGCGCTGGCCGAGGAACTCGGGTTCAAGCCCTGGCAGCGGGACCCCTCCGAATACCCGGTCACCAGCCTGCCGGCCAATGAGGCGGTGCACGCGGCAAAGGAACAGTCCGCCCGTGCCGCCGAACAGCTGGACATGGCGCTGCGCCTGGGGTTCTGGCGCGACAGCCGGTGCATCAGCATGCGCCACGAAATCCTGGACATTGCCACGGACTGCGACCGGGTCGATGTGGACCGGCTGCGCGAGGCACTGGATACCGGCCGGACCCGGGCAGCGATGATGCGCACCTACCTGGACTGCCGCGAAGACGTACAGGGAAGCCCGCACTTTTTCCTGCCCGATGGCAGCAGCAGCCACAACCCCGGCATCACGATGCGCCAGGTTGGCCAGCCCGGTGCCGGGTTCCTCGTGGTCGATGAGGACGACCCCGAGGTGTACGCCCAGCTGGTGCGCCGCGCCGTGCGGCAGTAGCCGGCCCCGGCCCTGGCCCCTGGCCATGCCGCCGGGGCCGGGAGGGAGCCGGCCTAGTCTTGCTGGGGTTCCGGGTTCTGCGGGGGCCGCAGCCCCAGCACCTCGGGCAGCGGCTGGGGCTCGTGCTCCAGCACATGTTCGGCCAGGTAGCCGATCACCACCTGGTACCAGAGCTTGGCGTGCTGCGGGGAGAGGATCCAGTGGTTCTCCTGCGGGAAGTACAGGAAGCGGTGGGCGGTCGAACCGTCGGCCTGCTGCGGCAGCCCGGATAGGGAGAGCAGCTCGTACCACAGCCGCAGGCCCTCGCCGATGGGCACACGGTAGTCCTTGTCCCCATGGATCACCAGCATCGGGGTGCGGATCTGCTTCACGTACCGGCTGGGCGAGTACTTGGTGACCATTTCCGGCTGCATTTCCCGGGCCCAGTAGAACGCCGCATCGGTGGTCGGGCCGAACCCGTCCAAGTCCCACAGGCTCGCATGGGTGACGATGGCCTTGAAACGCTGGGTCTGCCCGGCGATCCAGTTGGCCATGTAGCCGCCGAAGCTGCCGCCCATCGCCGCGGTGCGGCTGGCGTCGATCTCCGGGCGCTGTTCCGCGGCGTCGGTGATTGCCATCAGATCCGTGTAGGGATGCTCACCCCACGTGCCCCAGCCGCGGGCAACGAACTCCTGCCCGTACCCGGTGGACAGCCCCGGATCCGGCAACAGCACCGCATAGCCCTGCGCCACCAGCAGCCACGGGTTCCAGCGCCAGCTCCAGCTGTTCCAGGAGGAGAGCGGCCCGCCGTGCACCCACAACAGCAGCGGCGCCGGATTTTGCGTTCCGGCCTCATGCGGCACCGCAAGCCAGGCGCGAATGCTGGTTCCGTCCGCGGCGGTGGTGTCCACCTCCTGCAGGGTGCCGGGCAGCTGCGGACGCTGCACCGGGGAATCCAGCTCCTGCAGCTGCACCTGCTCGCCCTCCTCCAGCGCCGAGATGTGCGCCAGGTCCAGCTTCACCGGTTCGGCCGGGTACTCGTAGCTGGCGCGCAGCGCGTAGGCGGAACGTGAATCCGGGGAGATCGCCACGTCGCTGTAGGCGCCCTCGGTGGTCAGCCGGGTGACCTTGTCCGATTCCAGGGCCAGGTGGAACACCGGGGCCCGGCCGGTGTCATCGGCGGTGAGCAGCACTCCGGTGCCGTTGGGCAGCCAGGTGATGGAGCTGGCCCAGCGGTCCCAGCCGACGGCGACCTGGTGGGATTCCCCGCTGTCCAGGTTCATCAGCCACAGCGTGGGGTGCACCGGGCGCTGCGGGGTGGAGCGTTCGGCGCGGGTGTAGATCAGCTGGGTGGAGTCCGGGCTGATCCTGCCCATCTCGTATTCGTAGCGTTCATCCGGGCTCAGCAGCAGCTCCCGCTGCCCGGTCTCCAGGTCGATGCGCATGATGCCGGTGTGGATGCTTCCCCGGCCTTCGGGCAGGCTCCAGCCGGTGAGCAGGAACTGGCCGTTGGGGGCCACGTCCATCCCGGCCTCCAGCAGGTGCCCGCCGGCCCCGGGGGTGATGTTGTGCAGTTCGGCCGGTGTGGCGGGGTCCTGGCTGACCGGCGCGGTGTAGTAGTTGGGCCGCTGGGGACCCAAATCGGTGTCCCAGTAGCGCACCGGGTAGCCGGTGTGGAGGATCGCATCAACCTTCTTGTCCTTGCGCAGCTCGCGCAGCGCCTTTTCCTCCTCGATGTCCCGGGCCCCGGGCAACGAGTGCGCGGTGATCACCAGGTTCTCGCGGCGTCCGGCCGGGGCGTGGGGCAGCGTGGTGAACGTGTCGATCCCGGCCGGGTGTTCGGCCAGTAGCTGGGCTTCTCCGCCGTTGCGGGGCAGTAGCCACACCCCGGCGGTCGCGTCCTCCTTCTCCGAGCGCTTGGCCACGAACAAAAGGTCGCCCGCGGCGTTGAAGCGGGGCTGGGATTCGCCCTGCTCCCCGTGGGTGAGGCGGCGCGCCGGCTGCCGGCCGGCCGGGTCCAGCTCCCACAACGAGTTCAGGTACTTGGTGCCTTCCTCGTTCAGTGCGGCCACCGTGGTGATCAGCCGGCTGCCGTCGGGGGAGAGGCGCAGCCCGTACAGGCGCTGCAGTGCGATATACGAATCCAGATTATGAAATGAATGCTTAGAGTGTTCCACCTCACACATCATTCCACCGAATACGCCTTGGCACTAGTCCACCCGTCAAAGAGACCAGCTTTCCGGTTTCGTTACCCCTGGCTTAACTCATAACGGTTCCGCACCGATTCATGGAGTTCGCGCGGAAATCCCGTCCCTGGGTCTTGGAACTGCGCCGGGGCTCGGGCAAGGTGGATCCAGGAGGCGATTTTCATGAATCCGAGAAAGACCCCCGCCCTATACCTTGGTGGCGCCGCGGCTGCCATGTTCCTGCTGGCCGCCTGCAACACCACCCCGGCCGACCCGGGCCCCTCGCCCACCTCGGCCCCGGCCACCGCATCCCCCACCACCTCGGCACCGCCGAGCAGCGCATCCCCGTCCAGTGAACCAACCCAGACCCAGACCCAGACCCCGACCAGTCCGACCCCGCAACCCAGCGAAACCCAGACGTCGCATTGGCAGGAGTTTTCCACCCAGGGCCTGAGCTTCAAGCATCCGAAGGACTGGACCGTCGTTCCAGATGACTGCGAGCACTGCGATCCGAACGAGGATCCGATGGACAACCCGTTCACCGAGTGGAAGGTCAAGAACGAGAAGGGCCGGACCCTGATCGAGTTCAAGGCCAACTCCGCGGAGGACACCGACGGAGACGTGGACACGTACCAGCGCACCAAGATTGAACAGGAGGCGTTGCCGGCCAAGCTCAGCAAACCGGCCAGCCTCTATGCCGAGCACTACGTGAGCACCGAATCCGATGGGGATACCGAGGAGAAATTCCTGGTCATGCTCATCAACGATGAGATGATCGCCGAACGCGGGCAGCAGCCGGCACTGTCCTACTTCAGTCCCAAGAAGGACCTGTATTCGGTGATGGAATCCACCGCCGACCTGCCCGAACTGCTGGGCTTTGACGAGGACCACGTCACCGTGGACCAGGCCCGCCAGATCGTGCAGAGCCCCGAATACCAGACGGTGCGGCAGATCATGCTCAGCCTGCGTCCGGCCTAGGCCGTGCATGCCTGCAGTCGGCGCCCGAAGACAGGATCCCTTCGGGTGCAAACTGGCCGCGGGACCGGTGCATCGTGCCGGGTTACGGCCGCAGCACCTAGACGACGTCGGGCTGGGCCGCGCCGCCCTCACCTTCCCAGGTACGAATCGAATGGGCCTTGCGGGAGTTGAACTTCAGGCGCACACCATGGCCGAACTCCTCGTCCTCGGGCAGGAAGACGGCGCCCAGGCCCTCCAGGGCGGCGCGCAGCTTCTCCTGCTGGTCGGCGTCAAGCTCCACGCGCCCGGCCTCGAAGTCACGCAACAGGGCCAGATCGAACCCGGACTTTTGGCTCAGATAGTCCGGGGTTACCTGCACCAGGACCCGGGCAGCCTGGGCCTGGCCTGGACGGATAATGGGATTAAAGAGCGTCATGGCCCCAGCATCCCAAGCGGGCGGGTGAAAGTGAAGGGCCTGGCCCACTCTCCCAGAATCACCGTCTCATCCGTGGTCCCGCAGCAACGCCCAAGGGGCCCGAACCCGCAGCGCACTGCGGATTCGGGCCCCTTGGGTGGGTCAAGGGCCGCTCCAGCCTAGAGGCGGCTGTGTTCGGCCTCGTCTTCCTGCACCCGGCGTTCGGCCGCCAGGCGGGCGGCGGCGATCTCGTTGATCCGGTCACGGCACAGGAACCAGCCGATCACCAGCAGCGGGATGATGATCGCCAGCGAGGCGATCGTCCAGGTGCCCACCGGGTTGTCGAACGCCATCATCACCAGCACCAGGGCCAGGAAGACCAGCGTCACCCACCCGGAGACCGGGGCCAGCGGCATCCGGAAGGACGGGCGCTGCAGTTGGCCTGCGCGGGCCTTCTTCACCAGCGCCATCTGGCACAGCACGATCATCGCCCACGCGGAGATGATGCCGATCGCGGCGAAGTTCAGCACGATCTCAAACGCCTTGGCCGGCACGATCGCGTTCAGCAGCACACCGAACACGGCGATCACCGCGGTGATCACAATGCCACCGTAGGGCACCCCGGCCTTGTTCATCCGCCCCGCAAAACGCGGAGCCGAGCCGTTCAGCGACATCGAGCGCAGGATCCGGCCGGTGGAGTACAACCCGGCATTCAACGAGGACAGCGCCGCGGTGAGCACCACCAGGTTCATCACCACATCCATGCCCTGCACGCCGATCGCGCCGAAGAACGTCACGAACGGGGACTCGCCGTCCTTGTAGGCGGTGTAGGGCAGCAGCAGGGAGAGCAGCACCAGCGAACCGACGTAGAACACCGCGATGCGCACGATGACCGTGTTCACAGCCTTGGGCATCACCTTTTCCGGGTTCTTCGCCTCCCCGGCCGCGGTGCCGATCAGCTCGATCGAGGCGTAGGCGAACACCACGCCCTGCATCAGCACCAGCACCGGCATCAGGCCGCTGGGCAGCAGCCCGCCGTTGTCGCTGATCAACGAGAAGCCGACCTGGTGGCCCTCGATCGGGGTCCCGAAGATCACGAAGTAGCAGCCCACCAGCAGGAAGGCGACCAACGCCACCACCTTGATCAGCGCAAACCAGAACTCCAGCTCACCAAAGACCTTCACCGAGATCAGGTTCATCGACAGCACCAGCAGCAGGGCGGCCAGCGCCCACAGCCACTGCGGCACCGCGCCGATCCAGGGCACGTATTTGCCAAAGAAGTTCATGTACAGCGCCGCGGCGGTGATGTCCACGATCGAGGTCATGCACCAGTTCAGCCAGTACAGCCAGCCGGTGGCAAACGCCGCCTTCTCCCCGTAGAACTCACGGGCGTAGGAGACGAACGAGCCCGAGGAGGGCCGGTGCATCACCAGTTCGCCCAGCGCGCGCAGGATCAGGAAGGCGAAGAAGCCGCAGACCGCATAGCTGATCACGATGCCCGGCCCGGCCTGCGCCAGCCGTCCGCCGGCCCCCATGAACAGTCCGGTGCCGATCGCCCCGCCGATCGCGATCATCTGCATCTGCCGGCCCGAAAGGCCCTTGTGGTAGTCCGCGTCGCCGGCGGTCAGCGAGGCGTCGGGAACGGCGGTGTTCCCAGTGGTGGAATGCTCCATCAGTATCCTTGGGTGGGGGGGATTAGTCGGAAAGATTGGCAAGGCGCTCGGGGGAGAGCAGCTCATTGAGGTCCTCGGCGGAGAGCAGGCCGCGTTCCAGGACCAGCTCGGCCACACCGCGTCCGGTGTGCAGCGCCTCCATCGCGATCGAGGTCGACGCCGCGTAGCCCAGGCGCGGGTTCAGCGCGGTGACCAGGCCGATGGAGTTCTCCACCTCGCGGCGCAGCGCCGCCTCATCCACGGTGATCCCGTCGATGCAGCGTTCGGCCAGGGTGAGGCAGCCGTTGGTCAGGTGCTTGAGCGAGAGCCCGATCGAGTGCACGATCACCGGTTCGAACGCGTTCAGCTGCAGCTGCCCGCCCTCCGCGGCCATGGTCACGGTCAGATCGTGGCCCACCACCTGGTAGGCGATCTGGTTCACGAGCTCGGGGATCACCGGGTTGACCTTGCCGGGCATGATCGAGGACCCGGACTGCACGGCTGGCAGCTGCAGGTCGTAGAGCCCGGCGCGCGGGCCGGATGAGAGCAGGCGCAGGTCGTTGCAGATCTTGGAGATCTTCAGCGCCACGCGCTTGAGCACGCCGGACAGGTGCACGAACGCGCCCACGTCGCTGGTCGCCTCGATCAAATCCGGGCTGGTGGTCAGCGGCAGGCCGGTCAGCTCGCGCAGGTGGCGGCAGGCGGCCTCGGCGTAGCCGGCCGGGGCGTTCAGCCCGGTGCCGATCGCGGTGGCGCCCAGGTTGATCTCGGTGACCAGGCTCAGCGACTCGGCCAGCCGGTCCCGGTCCTCACGCAGGGTCACCGCCCAGCCGCCGAACTCCTGGCCCACGGTCATCGGCACCGCGTCCTGCAGCTGGGTGCGGCCCATCTTCACCACGGTGCGGAACTCGGTGGCCTTGGCCAGGCAGGAATCCTCCAGCTGCTGCATCGCGGCCAGCAGCGGCTGGGTGGCGAAGTAGGTGGCGATGTTCACCGCGGTCGGGTAGGCGTCATTGGTGGACTGGGACAGGTTCACGTGGTCGTTCGGGTGCAGGTACTGGTACTCGCCCTTGGCGTGGCCCAGGATCTCCAGGGCCAGGTTGGCGATGACCTCATTGGCGTTCATGTTGGTGCTGGTCCCGGCCCCGCCCTGGATCGGGTCGATGATGAACTGGTCGTGCAGCGCCCCGCCGGCCACCGCCTCGCAGGCCCGGTCAATGGCCTGGGCGCGTTCGGCGTCCAGCAGCCCCAGCTCGTGGTTCGCCCGGGCGGCGGCCTGCTTCACGCGGGCCAGCGCGTTGATCAGGTGCGGGTTGCCCTCAAGGGTGGTGCCGGTGATGTGGAAGTTCTCCTTGGCGCGCAGCGTGTGCACGCCCCAGTAGGCTTCCACCGGAATTTCCAGGTCACCGATCAGGTCATGCTCGGTGCGAGTCTGTCCCGACAGCAGGGTGGTGGACATGGCAGATGTACTCCTTTGTGAAATCTGTTGCGTGAAACTTCATGGGGCAGCACGGGCGCGCTGCCAAAACTGTGGGGCGGGACAAGCCCGCAGGCCGCCGCTGCGGTACAGCCCGGCGGGCTAGAGTGCGGCCAGCTCGCCGACCACTTCTCCGCCGCCGTAGGCCGGGGAGCTGGCCAGCTGGCGCAGCCCCGCGGGGGCCAAGTCGCCCAGGTGCTCCAGCAGCAGCTTGGCGGTCACCGGCATCCGGGCCCGGTCCGAGCCATCGGCGATTTTCACCGCCAGGCTGGTCCCGTCGGCCAGGGCCACGGCCTGGACGCCCTCGAATCCGTCCTTGGCGATCAGCCCGGGCACCGCGCGAATCAGCGCCGTCACATCCCGGCCCTCCCCGGCCAGCAGTTCGGGGTGGCGGCGCATCGCCGCGGCAACCCGGGCCTCGGCGCTGCCCTGCGGGGCGTTGGCCAGCCGGGCGAAGCCGCGGGCCAGGGCCGGCAGGCTCAACGGGTAGACCGGGGTGCCGCAGCCATCCGCGCTGGCGCTGGTGATCTGTTCCCCGGTCAGCTCCTGCACGGTCTCGGCCAGCAGTTCGCTGATCGGGTGGCCCGGGGCCAGGTAGGTGGCGGTGTCCCAGCCCTTGAGCCTGCACAGGGCCAGCAGCGCCGCGTGCTTGCCCGAGCAGTTCTGCGCCAGCTGGGTGGCTGCGCCCCCGGCGGCCAGCCAGGCGGTGCGCTCGGCGGGACCGTAGGGCAGGTCGGTGGAGTTGCCCAGGTCCGCCGCCTGCAGCCCGGCCGCGTGCAGGGTGCCCAGCGCGACGTCCTGGTGGCGCTGGGAGCCGGAGTGGCTGGCGGCGGCCAGGGCGAGCTGTTCGTCGTCCAGTTCCAGCCCGGCGCGCAGCATTCCCACCGCGAACAGCGGCTTGAGCGCCGAGCGGGGGTAGAAGCGCGAGCTGGTGTCACCCAGCGAGGCGAGGATCCGGCCCTGCGGGTCCAGCAGCACGGCCGAACCGTAGTGCACGGACTCGATCGCCTCACCGCGGGTCACCGCCGCGACCGGCACGTGCCCGGGCAGCCCGGAGGCTGCCAGTTCCTGCAGGGAGGGGTGGCTGGTGGCCGCGGCCTGCTCGGTCGCGGACTGGCTGGAAGGCGGTGGGGTCATGGCGTCCTGGTTCACTTCATCCTGGTGGGCTTGCGGTGGCTTGTTCGGTGGCTGGTTCACGGGGTGCTGCGCACGATCAGCGAAACGGCCTGCTGGACCTTGCTCAGGTGCTCACCCATGGCTGCTCCTGCCGCGTCCCCGTCGCCGGAGGCGATCGCCTCGACGATCAGCCGGTGCTCCAGGTTGGAGGGGCCGCGGCGGCCGGTGACCAGGTTGACGGTCTCGGACTGGCGGGCCATCGCATCACGGATGTCCCCCACCACCCGGTCGAAGACGGAGTTGCCGCTAGCGCGGGCCACGGCGGCGTGGAAGGCGGCATCCAATTCCACCCAGGCGGCGGCGTCGTCTTCGACTTCCATCTGCTCAATCAACCCGCGCAATCGCTCGAGGTCCTCCTCGGTGCGCCGGTCGGCGGCCAGCCGGGCGGCCGGGATTTCGATGTGGGGCCGGGCCTCGTAGAGGTCGGAGGAGGAGAACCCGCCAAGGACCAGTTCCCGGTTGGGCCGGTGGGAGACCACGAAGGTGCCGCGCCCGGTTTCTGTGCGGGTCAGGCCCAAGGCGGCGCAGGAGCGCAGGGCCTCGCGGATCACCGAGCGGCTGACCGAGTAGTCGGCGGCCAGGCTGGCTTCCGAGCCCAGCTTGCTGCCCAGCGGGATGCGCTGTTCTTCAATGGCGGTGCGCAGGGACTGGAAAACGGCCTCGGAGGCACTGGTGCGGGAGATCGGCTGCTGTCCGGGTGTCCAGCTGTCTGACAGGTTCACGGTGTCGAGTATGACAATGTGATGCTCCGTACGTCAAATTCCCGTCTACAACTCGCTCTTGCCCCAAGTCAGGAGTTCGCTTCCTTCGCCTCCGGCACCCCTTGCGGTGGAGCGGGGGAAACCCATCAACCGGACAGATCGCGCTAATCCCGGCGCAGCGGGTGATCCTCGGGAATTTGCACCAGCACGATGCGGGTGCCGTCCGGGTCCTGGATCCAGGCCTCAATCAGTCCCCACGGTTCGGTGCGCGGCTCGCGCAGCACCTTCACCCCGGCGGTCCGCAGCCGCCGCACCTCCTCGCCCACCTGTCGCACCTGCAGCCACAACTGCAGGGAGGACGGCTCACCGGCGGTGCGCGCTCCGGAAACCTCCAGCAACCCGTTGCCCAGGTGGAAGACCAGGCCCGGTGCGTTAGCGGGACCAAATTCGCGGGCCACCGCCAGCCCAAGCGTGTGCCGGTAGAAATGCTGGGTGGCCACCGGGTCCACCGGGCGCAGCAGCACCCGGCTGCTCAGGATCTCCATGCTGGGCACTCCAATCAACTCAGGCACCGAACCGGCCAGGGGCCCGGCGCCTGCGCGGTGCTGGTTACGGGATGGTGATGACCTGGCCCGCGTAGGTCAGGCCGCCGCCAAAGGCGAACAGCAGGGCCTTGGTGCCCGAGGGCAGCGGCTCGTCCGCCATCATCTTGGACAACGCCAGCGGCACCGAAGCGGCCGAGGTGTTACCGGAGTAGACAACGTCGGTGGCCACCCGTGCGTTCGGGGCCCCGATCTTCTCGGCCAGCGGTTCGATGATGCGCAGGTTGGCCTGGTGCAGCACGATCGCACCGATCTCCTCCGGGGCCAGCCCGGCACGCTCGATGATCTGCTTGGCGATCTTGGGCAGCTGGGTGACGGTCCAGCGGTAGACGCTCTGCCCGTTCTGGGCGAACTTGTCGTTGTTCGAGTGCTCAATGCGCACCGCATCGGACATCTGCGGCACCGAGCCCCACAGCACCGGGGAGATGCCCTGCTCCTGGGAGGCGGTCACCACCACGGCGCCCGCGCCGTCGGCGGTGAGCACGCAGGTGGTGCGGTCCGTGAAGTCGGTGACGTCGGTCAGTCGTTCGGAGGCGATGACCAGGGCCTTGGTGGCACTGCCGGCCATGATCGCGTGCTGGGCGATGGCCAGGGCGTGGTTGAATCCCGAGCAGGCGGTGTTCACGTCCATGACGGCCGGGTTCTGCTCCATGCCCAGGGCCAGTGCCACCCGGGCTGCCATGTTCGGGGTGCGGTCCAGCGCAGTGCAGGTGGCGACCACGACCAGATCGATGTCGCTGGCCTCGATGCCCTTAGCGTTGGTCAGGGCCATCTTGGCGGCCTCGGTGGCCATGAAGTCCACGCTTTCACCCTCGCCGGCCCAGCGGCGTTCCTGGATCCCGACGCGGCGAGTAATCCACTCGTCGCTGGTTTCCACCAGCTTTTCCAGCTCGGAGTTCGGCACGATCCGATCGGGCTGGTAGTGGCCGAAGGAAACAACTTTGCTGCCGGTCATGGAGGGGCTCCTACAAATGCGGGGAAAGATTTCTCCCCTTAAGAGTAGTCCGTTGACCGGCTGCGCGCCGTGAGACTACGCACCACGACGGCTGGAGCCGGTACAAGGCAAAGGTGCTTGGCGCCGGCGTACCAACACTTTGCCCAAGAAATGTCTGCTCTGAGAGCTGTCCAAGCGATCCCAGAGTGGTACCACACCTGGTACGACTAGGAGGGGTTGTGGCGAAAACAGCGAGTGAAGCGCGTCGTGATTTGTTTGGGTTGGTTGAGAAGGTCAATCTTGACCAAACGGAAGTTGAGATTGTGTCCAAGCGGGGCTCGGCGATCCTGATGTCGAAAGACGAATATGACGCCTTGGTCGAGACAAGCTGCTTGCTGAGGTCTCCCAAGAACGCACTGCGCCTGCTTGAAGCGTTTAAATCAGCGCAGGAAGGAAACTCAACTGAGCATGGGCTCATTGACCCATGAGCGACAGAGAGCTCGCATGGGCTGAAGCGGGATGGGAAGACTATCTCTACTGGCAAACCCAAGACAGGAAAACGCTCAAGCGCATCAACGCGCTGATCGAAGACATCCTGGGCGATGATCCCTCTGAAGGGATCGGCAAACCCGAAGCCCTAACACACGCCTCGGCTGGCGCATGGTCGCGGCGCATCGATGCAGTCAATCGGCTCGCCTATATTGCTGATGACCGCGCAGTGACGATCTTGCAGGCGCGGTATCACTACTAAGTACCCTTGAACAGGTGAATCAAACAGTGCGTGCGGCGCGCGGTGGTCGTTGAGATTTCAGGCCCGCTCCTGTTCCCGCCTGATCTAGCGCAAGCAGACCTCGTTGCGGCGTCTCATCCTCAGCGGCATACTGTTGCGGCATTGGGAGCAGGCGTCGGTGGAGGGTTCCTGAAAGAGCGGTGACACGAGCTACCGCTAGTCTCGGCAAAGCCGATATGGTCAAATCACCATAGGAGACGGGTCCGGTCCACGGGACCAGGCCCGCTTCAGTCGCGGAAGCGACGGCCTGCCGGCCGTCCGCAGAACGCAGTAGTGACGTTGACCGGCATCGTTTGCCGGCCCGTCTGGGACAAAGGCAGGAGACAGCATGAGCGAGGAACACGAGCCGGTTGAGGAACGCTGGGTTCTGGTTCGACACGGCGAAACCGCCTGGAATGTGGCCAATCGGCTGCAGGGCCGCAGCGACGTACCGTTGAATTCGACCGGGCGACAACAGGCCGAACGCGCAGGGGTAGAACTGTCCAAGGAAGGCCCCTGGGACCTGGTTGTGTGTTCTCCGCTGGTCCGCGCGCATCAGACCGCCCAAATCATCGCCGACTACCTGGGCATTTGGCGGATCCTGGAGGTCGATGACCTGGTGGAGCGCGACTACCGTGCTGCCGAAGGCCGCAGCACCGATGGGCTCAGTGCCGCCGAACTTGAAGAGCTGATGGCGCAGACCGAACCCGAGGATGAGGTTGTGGTCCGGGCCGTGCGTGCCCTGCGCAAGCTGGTTGCAGAGAACAGCGACTCCCGTGTGGTGATTGTCTGCCACGGGACCCTGATCCGGCTGGTGCTCGGCGCGCTTTCTGACACCCCGCACCCCCACGTGCTGAACGGGCAGATCCTGGAACTGAATACCGACCGCCTGCACGAGTTCGTCCAGCAGTAAACGAAGCCCGAGTACCAGGACGTCCACGGCAGATGGCTGTTGGACTACGAACAACTCTCGCCTTGATCGCGCTGCGCCTTCGTCGGGAGGCTACGCGCGACCCTTGAGGATCATGTGCCAATAGATCTGGGGAAAAATCCACCGGTCCATGACCCACTGCCAGCGTCGTTCCTTGGCCATTTTCAATACCGGGTAGGACTTCATGGGCTGGTACTGTTGATCGAACTCGGCAAAGAATGCTGTTCCCCGGCTCAATGTAAAGGGGCACACCGAATACCCGTTGTACGAATGGCTCGGTTCCTTGCCAGCCAAGACGTCCAGCACGTTCAGTGCGACGACTTTTGTCTGCTTGCGCAACGCTCCGCCGGACTTCGAGTTCGAGCTGCCGGCGGCGTCCCCTAGCGACCAGACATTCCGATACCTGCGATGGCGCAAATGTTGATCATCGACATCGACGAATCCCCCATAAGTTTCCGGACGGGGAAGGTCCGTAGCTTTCAACCAGTCGGGGGCTGACTGGGGCGGCACTACATGGAGAAGGTCATAGGAAAGGGTCACCTTTTCCGCTCCGGCGTCCAGGTTCACGGAACGTGTTTCTGCACTGACCGACTCCAAGGTACTTGAGGTGTGCAGTTCAATGCCGTACTCACGAATTTTTCGGTTGAGCTCGGCGTCCACATCAGGCATGCCGAATAGTGTGGGGGAGGGAACCACCAGGTGTACTTCAATGTCCGCCAGACGCCCGACAGAACGCCAATAATCGCAGGCCATGTAGGCCACCTTCTGGGCGGCACCCGCACATTTGGCGGGCCCGGGCGGTTGCACAAATACCGCGGTGCCCTTGGACAACCCCTCAATCATTGACCAGGTGCGGGTGACGAGTGCAGGATCATAGTCCGAGCTGCCCGTCACTCCATCCATGGCCTGAGGAAGTCCCGGGATCGCGTTGAAGTCCAACTGCAGCCCGGGACAGACTATAAGTTGCTTATATTCAACCTGCGTTCCATCTGCCAGCAGCACCGAATTTTCCTCGGGCTGAACATGGGTGACCTGGTTCTGAATCCACCGCGCCTGCTTGGGCATTACAGAATGCTGGGGGCGGACCGCCTCGCTCATCTTTGCGGCACCAGCGGCAATGTGGGAGAACAAGGGCTGAAAGAAGTGCTGGTCGCGGGGTTCGACAATCGCGACATCCAGCTTGCCTTTGCGCAACATCCTCGCCGCAACTGAAATGCCGGCGTTTCCGCCGCCGATAACCACAACATCATGCTTGACGCTGGACATTTCATCTCCTTCAAGAAGGACCTGGATTGAGATGCACTGTAGCGAAAGCGCAGGAGTTAATGGGAAGAGTCTGGAATGAGTCAGGAAGCACACAGCTGTACGCATCCACGGCGTGAAGATGCGTACAGCATGGAACGGCTTGTAGAGGTGTGTGCTCCGGCTACACCGCGCGCAGCACCACCGCGCTGCCCTGACCGCCGCCGCCGCAGATTCCGGCGGCACCGATGGCTCCGGCGCCCTGCTGCTGCAGTTGGCGGGCCAGGGTACCGATGATCCGCGCGCCGGAGGCGCCAATCGGATGGCCCAGCGCAATCGCCCCGCCATGGCGGTTCACGATCTGTTCGCTCAGTCCCAGCTGCTCGGTGGAGCGTACCCCCACTGCGGCGAAGGCCTCGTTGATTTCCACGGCCTGCAGATCTGCGGTCGTGTAGTCGGCGCGCTGCAGCGCGGCCTGGATGGCGTTGGAGGGCTGCTCATGCAGGGTGCGGTCCGGGCCCGCTACGAAGGCGTGGGAGAGGATCTCGGCGATCGGCTTCAAGCCGAGCTCGGTAACGGCCCGGTCGCTGACCAGCACCAGGGCCGCCGCGCCGTCGGTGATCTGCGAGGAGTTCCCGGCGGTGATCGTTCCTTCCTTGGCGAAGGCGGGGCGCAGCTTGCCCAGGGACTGTGCCGTCGTATCCGGGCGCACCCCGTCATCGGCGGCGTGTTCGCTTTGCCCCTTACGGGTGGTGATGGTCAACGGCGCAATTTCCCCGGCCAGGAATTCGGCGGAGGCCGCGGCCCGCTGGTGGGAGGCGGCGGCCAGGGTGTCCTGCGCTTCACGGGTCATCCCGAGCTTCTGATTGTGCTCCTCGGTGGAGGCGCCCATGGAACGACGTTCAAACGCGTCGGTCAGCCCGTCGAACTCCAGGGTGTCGACCATTTCGATGGCCCCGTACTTGGTGCCGGCCCGCGCGCGTTGTGCGTGGGGTGCCAACGACATTGATTCCTGCCCAATGGCCAGGACGATGTCGGCCTCCCCGGCGTTGATCATCCGGGTGGCCGCCACGACGGCCTCGGTGCCCGAAAGGCATACCGCGTTCAGCGTGATGGCCGCGACGTCCAGGCCGATCCCCGCCCCGACCGCGCTCTGCCGGGCCGGGTTCTGCCCGGCCGCGGCCTGCAGCACCTGGCCGGCGATCACGTACTGAACCTTTTCGGCCGGAACCCCGGCGCGTTCCAGGGCCGCCTTGGCCGCGTGCGCCCCCAGCTCGGTGGCCTCAACGCCGGCCAGTGCGCCGTTGAAGCGCATGAAGGGGGTGCGGGCGTATCCGGCGATCTTTACACTCATGCTGCCTGTGACTCCTCAAGGTCGATGCTGAACTTTGCTGCGGTGATGTCTTTGATTGATTCCATGCTTTCGCCCTCGGCCAGGCGGCGCAGGATCAGCCGCCCGTCTTCGATGTCGAACACGGCGCGGTCGGTAATGATCCGGTCCACCACGCCGACGCCGGTCAGCGGCAGGTCGCAATGTTCCACGATCTTCGGGGTGCCGTCCTTGGCCACGTGGTCGGTGATCACGATGACCCGCGGGGTGCCGGCCACCAGGTCCATGGCCCCGCCCATGCCCTTGACCAGCTTGCCGGGAATGGTCCAGTTCGCCAGGTCCCCGTTGCCCGCCACCTGCAGTGCGCCGAGGATGGCGGTCTGCACGTGGCCGCCGCGGATCATTCCAAAGCTGGTGGCGGAGTCGAAGAAGCTGCCGCCGGGCAGCACCGTGACGGTCTGCTTGCCGGCGTTGATCAGGTCCGCATCCTCCTCACCCGCGTAGGGGAAAGGTCCCATGCCCAGCAGGCCGTTTTCGCTTTGCAGCTTTACCGACACGCCTTCGGGCAGGTTATTGGCCACCAATGTGGGGATGCCGATCCCCAGGTTGACGTACTGCCCGTCCACCAGCTCGCTGGCGGCGATGGCTGCCATCTCATCCCTGGTCCACATGCTCATGCCTCCTGCCGCACCCGCACGGTGCGCTGTTCGATGTCCTTGATCTGGTCCGCCTCGACAAGGCACTGCACGAAGATCCCCGGGGTGTCCACCAGCTGCGGATCCAGGTAGTCCTGCTCGATGTGCTCGGCCTCGGCGAACGTGTACCTCCCGGCCATGGCGGCCAGCGGGTTGAAGTTCCGCGCGGTCATCCGGTACCGCAGGTTGCCTTCCGCGTCCGCCTGATGGGCGCGCACCAGGGCGATGTCGGCAACGATTCCACGTTCGAGAATGGCCGGCTTCCCGTCGAACTCCATGACCGGTTTCCCCTCTGCCCCCGGGGTGCCCACACCGGTGGGCGTGTAGAACGCCGGGATCCCGGCACCCCCGGCGCGCAGCCGCTCGGCAAGGGTGCCCTGGGGAACGAACTCCACCTCGAGCTCGCCGGAAAGGAACTGCTGGGCGAACAGCTTGTTTTCACCCACGTAGGAGGCCATGACCTTGGCGACCTGCTGATTTTCGATCAATAGACCCAGGCCTTTGCCGTCTACCCCCATATTGTTCGACACGATGGTCAGGTTCCTCGCCCCGGAATCGCGCAGTGCCGTGATCAACCGGGTGGGTATCCCGCTCAGACCGAAGCCGCCGACCGCGATGGTCATCCCGTCCTGGACGACCTCGGCCAGGGCCGCTGCGGCGTCCTGCCGGTACTTGCTTACCATGGTTTCCTCCTACGTCCACTTTGTGGAAGCGCTCGTCATTACCAATGAACCTAGCCAAGACGGCGAAAGGCCTCAATAAACTGAGCTCAAGTGGTCGATGGATGAGGAAAAGAGGAACTATCGTCCACAATATGAACGGTCTGAGGGAGCAATCTATGCGCTGTCTTCTTCCAGCAGCTGCAGCAGGCACTGCTCATCGACGCTCAGGTACTTGCGCGCGCGCCGGCGCTTGCGCTCACCGCGCAGGTCCTCGAGCTTCTCGGGGTCCCCGGCCAGCTTCAGCACCCGCGGGGCGATATAGGCCTTGCGCGCCGTGGACTGGGTGTTGCCCAGCACCGAGGCGGCCTGCTTCACCGCCTCGCGTTCAGCACGCGTCAGCTCACGCTGCGGGCTGGCGCCGTCAACCTCGGCGTCCAGCAGGGAGGCGAAGGCCGTCAGCGTTCCGCCCCAGGTGCGAAAGTCCTTCGCCGTGAACTGGCTGCCCATGTTCGTATGCAGGTATTCATTGACATGCTCACTGCGCACCGAACACAGCTGTCCCTCATCATCGTTGAAGCGGAAGACTTCATAGCCGGGCATTTCCCGCAGCTTCTTCACGAAGCGGGCCATCTGCGCGTCCTCGATCGTCACCGTCTGGTGCTGTCCGCTCTTGCCGTTGAAATCAAAGGTAACGCTGGTTCCCTTGATGCGGGTATGCCGCCGGCGCAGCGTAGTCGCCCCATAGGAGCGATATTGCCGGGCATATTTCGGGGTGCCGATGCGCAGGTACCCCTTGTCCAGCACCTTGATCACGCAGGCTGCCACCTTCTCGCGGCTGGTTCCGCGCCGCTCCATGTCCGCCGCCACCTGTTTGCGCAGCGCCGGCAGGGCTTGGCCGAACTCACTGAGCTTGGCGAACTTCTGCTCTTCGCGGCGGCGCCGAAACGAGGGGTGGTAGATCGCCTGACGCCGTCCGGCGTCATCGACCCCGCGGGCCAGCACCTTGGCGCTGGGCGAGGCGGAGATCTGCACGTCATGCCAGGCCGGCGGAATGACCAGGGCCTTGATGCGTTCCAGCTCCTCGGGATCGGTGATTTGCTCCCCGCGCTGCAGATACACGAACTCCCCGCGCCGCAGCTGCCGCGAAATCTGCAGACGACCGCGCCTGCGGCGAACGGAACCACGCGCCACCGTCCCACCTCCTTGCCCCGAGCATTTCGCGCTCAGGCTACCGAATCGGTGCGCGCCGTCCCGCCGCGCCCAGCGAACTACCAGCGGCCGCGGCCCACGGGCGCCAGCGGGTGCCGGCCGGCGGCGGTTCCGGCGCCTTCACGTCTTGGATAGTGACGCAGTTGCCCGGGCGTGGGAACCGGTGCGGACCGCCGTCTTTACCGAAGTGGCCACCGCTTTGACCGGACTGCGCGAGCCGCCGAAAGCCGGACGCGCACCACCCAACCGGTACCGGGCCGCATGGTCCGCCTGATGGGAAACGCGCCGCTTAGCGAAGTCAAGCGGCACGTCACACGACAGCGCCGTGGACGCGGCTCGTCCATAATGTGATCATGACTCCCACTCCCGCAGGCGCCCAAGTGGTCGGACGGCTGGCCGCGGTGCTGCGCACGGTCAGCGGGGCCATGCCGCAGGGCATCACCACGACCGAGGTCGCCCGGCACACCGGGCTGGCGCGCCCCACCGTGCACCGGCTGCTTGGCGCACTGGTGGCAGAGGGGTTCTGCGACCACGACCACCAGGCCGGGCGCTGGCTGCTGGGTCCGGAACTCTACCTGATGGGAGCGGTCGCGGCCGAACGCTACGACATCAGCGACATGGCACGGGAGCACGTCGCCGCGCTCGCCGAAGCGACCGGGGAAAGCGCCTTTCTCTCTGCACGGCGCGGGGACGAGACCGTGTGCCTGCTGCGCCAGGACGGCGCCTTCCCAATCCGCTCGTTCGTACTCTACGAGGGCAAACGCTTCCCGCTGGGCGTGGCCTCGGCCGGGATCGCGATCCTGGCCTTCCTGTCCGCCCCGGTGGTGGAGCGCTACCTGCAGGCCAATGACTTCACCGAACGCTACGGCGACGCACACAGCCCGGCCCGGCTGCGCGAGAAGGTCCGTGAAACCCGCAAACTGGGCTACTCGGTCAACCCAGGGCTAATTGTTGAGGGCAGCTGGGGGATGGGAGCCGCCGTCTTTGACGCCTCCGGTGCCCCGGCCTGGGCCCTGAGCGTGACCGGCATTGAATCCCGCTTCACCCCCGAGCGCCGCCCGGAACTGGGGGCATTGCTGCTGCACCACGCCCACGAGCTCTCCCAACAGCTGCGCCGCGGGTAGTTTGAACCCGCAACGGGAATCGGCCCAGCGCCGGTGCGGCCGATACCATGCAGGAAGGCCATCAGGCACAAGGGAAAGAGATTAGATGACACCGGAGGAATTCCGCCGCCAGGCCCACGAACTGGTGGACTTCATTGCCGACTACCGCGCCGGCATCGACCAGCAACCGGTGATGTCCACCGTCGAACCCGGCCAGGTGGCCGCGCAGCTGCCCGCGCAGGCGCCGGAAGAGGGCGACGGCGGGGCGGGGCTGCTAGAGGACGTGCAGCGCATCGTGATGCCCGGGCTCACTCACTGGCAACACCCCAACTTCTTCGGATTCTTCCCGTCGAACTCGGAGCTGTCCTCGGTGCTTGGGGACATGCTGGGCACCGGGCTGGGAGTGCTCGGCCTGTCCTGGGAATCCAGCCCAGCCCTGTCCGAGATCGAGCAGACCGTAGTGGACTGGACCCGCCAGCTCTTTGGGCTGCCCGAGCAGTTCCGTGGCTCCATCCAGGACTCGGCCTCCAGCAGCACCCTGATCGCGCTGCTGTGCGCGCGGGAACGCGCCACCGATTTCGCCCTGGCCCGCGGCGGCCTGCAGGCTGAGGAAGCGCCCCTTATCGTCTACGCCAGCCGCTATGCCCACAGTTCGGTGGAAAAGGGCGCATTGCTGGCCGGGTTCGGCCGGCAGAACATCCACTGGATCGACACGGACCAGAACCACGCCATGGACCCGGCCGCACTGGCCGCGGCCATCGCGCAGGACCGTGCGGCTGGACGCATCCCCGCGGCCATCGTGGCCGCGACCGGCACCACCACCACGACCGCTGTTGACCCCTTGCGGGAATTGGGAGAGATCGCAGCGCGCCAGGACATCTGGTTCCACGTGGACTCGGCCATGGCCGGCTCGGCGATGATCCTGCCCGAGTACCGCTGGATGTGGGACGGGATCGAGTACGCCGATTCGGTCGTGGTCAACGCCCACAAGTGGCTCGGGGTGGCGTTCGACTGCTCCCTGTACTTCGTGCGCGACCCGCAGCATCTGGAACGCGTCATGGGCACCAACCCCAGCTACCTGCGTTCCGAACGTGATGACCAGGTGACCAATCTGCGCGACTGGGGGATCCCGCTGGGGCGGCGCTTCCGTGCCCTGAAGCTGTGGTTCATGCTGCGCGCCGAAGGGGCCGAGCGGCTGCGCGCCCGGTTGCGCCGCGACCTGGAAAACGCCCAGTGGCTGGCCAAACAGGTCAGCTCCGCCCCAGGGTGGAAGCTCGCCGCCCCGGTCAACCTGCAGACCGTGTGCGTGGTGCACGAACCGCAGGGCGCCAGCGCCGAGCAGGTCGATGAGCACACCCAGCACTGGGCCCGGCAACTGAACCTCTCCGGTCGGGCCTATGTTTCCCCAGCCGTGCTGGAGGGCCGCTGGATGGTGCGGGTTTCCATCGGCGCCCTGGGCACGCAGCGCTCCCACGTGGAACAGCTGTGGCGGGACCTGCGGCAGGTGGCCGAAGGTAACTGAGCTGGATGAGACGGCACCCCCACCGGCCGGGGCTGCGGGGGTGCAGGGCCGGTTAGCTTCCCAAGCCAGGTCTAGAGCTTCTCGCGGCGGACCAGGCGGGTGCCGGTCTTCACGAGCATCAGCACCAGCAGCAGCACTCCCACATAGCCATTGATGACGTAGACAATGTTGACCATCTGGCTGAAGGGCAGCACCAGGCCGATCACGGTGCCCAGCGCCGCCAGGGCGATCGTCAGGTACTTGAAGCGCGGGGTGCTGTCGGGGAAGAACCGGCTGGAAACGGTCCACAGCAGCGGGACCGCGGTGGTGTAGATGCCCGCCAGGATCATCACCGAGATCCCCGAGGCCAGCACCGGGCTGATGTCCCGGGCCAGCACCAGCATCGGGATCTCGGTGCCGCCGACCTTCACGATATTGGCCAGCAGACCCAGCCCAACGATGATGCACGCCACCGAGAAAGCCACCGCGCCCATTGCGCCTCCGGCGGCGGCCTCCTTCTTGCTGCGGGCGGTCTTGCCCAGTGCGGTCAGGAACGCCGCCAGCCACAGCATGCAGAACCCGACGTAGGACAGCCCGGCCATGAACCAGCTGCTCGAGGCCTGGGTCAACTCCAGGCCGGGCAACAGCGCCTGCCCCTCGGAGATCCCCTGCGGGTTGCGCAGGATTCCGGTGATGCCCAACCCAATGGCAATCACCACGATCAGCGGCCCGATCTTGCCAATGACGTCCACCAGTGACTTCAGGCCAAACCAGACGCTGATTCCCACAGCGAGCGCCAGACCGATGCCGCCGAGGTACTTCGAGAGCCCGTAGTGTTCCTCGAAGACGGCTCCGGCGCCCGAAACCATCACTGTGAAGCTGAGGAAAACGAACACGATGGAGAAGAAGTCGAAGAAGGTGCCCAGGTACCGGCCGCAGTAGTAGTGGAAGATCCGCGAGGGCTTTTCGAACTTCTTGGCTTGCCCGACGACGAAGAACTCGATGACCACGTAGGTCATCAGGGCCAAAACCAGCAGTCCCGTGCCAAAGACGCCCCAATAACCGTAGGAGGTGAAGTACTGCAGGATTTCCTGGCCGGTGGCAAAACCCGAGCCGATCAGGAAGGCAATGATGGCACCGGCAAAGGTCGCCAACCGAAGGAAGTTGGTCTTTTCCGTTGTGCCCAACCCGGCGCGGGTCGCGGTTCTATCTGGCATTGGTCTTGTTCCCTCCACAGCAGCGAAAGCATGATCGGTGATTAATAAGCAATTGATATATCAGTGTCCCGCATCACATTAGGATGACCGTGTGACCCAGTCAACAGTTTGGGTGAAGATTTCGCGCCCATGTCGAAGGAACGCAAGGCGCATGGTCGTCCTGGGAAATGCTTCGCATGATGACTGCTCGCTGGATCCCTGGGATCGGATCACGGATTCCTCGGTGGTGCTGCAAGCCTGCCTGTTGGAGGGCGGGGCGATGGTGGACAGCCCGACGAGCGCGTTTGCTCACAAAGGGGTCGGCCATCCTGGCGCCCGATGCGGTGCGTTGAATGTAGGCGGCTCGTTCAACGAGCTCTGGTTAGGACCGTCAGAATCGCGCAGATCGCGCCAAAGGGGCATGATGGGGACATGCACAACACATCCGCGCATCCGTGGACCAAGAACTACCAGCCCGGGGTGCCCGCCGAGATCGAGCTGCCCACCGAATCGCTGGCCCACATGTTCGCCCGCTCCGTCGCCCAGGCCGGGGACAGCCCGGCCACCGAATTCTTCGGACGGCAGATGAGCTATGCCGAACTCGGCGAACAGGTGGAGCGCGTGGCCGAGGGGCTGCGCCGGCTCGGTGTGACCGCGGGGGAGAGGGTTGCCCTGATCCTTCCCAACTGCCCCCAGCATGTGATCGCGTTCTACGCGGTGCTGCGCCTGGGTGCCGTGGTGGTGGAGCACAATCCGCTGTACACCTCCCGCGAACTGCGCCACCAGTTCGAGGACCACCAGGCCCGGGTGGTGATCGCCTGGGACAAGTCGGTGCCGGCCCTGCAGCAATTCCCCGAGGATGTGCAGATCGACACCATCGTCGCGGTCAATCTGCTGCAGGCGTTACCGGCCACCAA
>Ga0153920_1000067_pt1 | contig 41202 bp, 38 predicted proteins | sample TSNJ004MetaG_FD_104713 | JGI IMG/M metagenome (GOLD analysis project Ga0153920, IMG submission 104713) | Attine ant fungus gardens microbial communities from New Jersey, USA - TSNJ004 MetaG | ecosystem: Host-associated > Fungi > Mycelium > Unclassified | place: USA: New Jersey, Brendon T. Byrne...
GCTATATTGTTATTAAATTCACTACCTGATACGGTAAAAATACTGTTTGTTCCGCTATTATATATTGCTCCGCCCGAACCGGATGCAGTATTACCTGTAAAAGTGGCATCATTTACTGTTACCGCGCCATTTGGACCTGTGTTATAAATAGCGCCGCCAAGATTTGCAGAATTGGTATCAAATATAGTACCGCCGCTTATGTTAACTGTTCCGCTATAATTATATATCGCTCCGCCATTACTTGTTGCTGTATTATTATTAAATTTTCCACCGTCTATGGTAACAGTACTTCCGGTTCCGGTGTTATATATCGCTCCGCCATAAGCTGCTGAGTTTGTATCAAATATGGTTCCGTTACTTATATTTACCGTTCCGTTATTATAATTATATATCGCTCCGCCGTTATTTGTTGCTTTATTATTAGAAAAAGTACTGTCTGTTATAGACAATTTCCCTATATTATAGATAGCTCCACCGGCATTTGATGTATTATTGCTAAAAGTAACATTATTTATATCTAATTGTGCTGTTGTAGAAGCATTATAAACAGCAGTATTTGAAGCATTTATTAAATTTAAATCTTTAATGGAATATGTACCGTTTGCTGTATTATAATAAAATCTGTAACCATTATTATTAAAATCAATTGTTTGTAAATTTGTTGAATCATTTCCTTGAATAGTAAGATTTGTAGTAATATTATTTATTGCAGAGGTTATGCTCTGATCAGAGGCAATCAATAATATATTATTACTACCTGCAGCAGTATTGTTAGAATCAATTATTGCATCGTTTATTGTACCATGCGTTCCGGGAACTGTATAATTTACAGCGCATGCATTATTGTATGCACCCAAAACTGCACACGAAATCAGCAAAATTCCTAAGAATTTCTTGTGTTTAATATTCTTCATGTAAGAACCTCTAATTTTAAAATTGTGCTTTTTTTCACAATTGAATTTAACACTTGAGAGCTATGCTAGCAAAAAAATATATGCATGTCAATAAACGTTCAGCATAAATCACCCGGGTGGGTAATTTACAAAATTACAAAATTACTAAAAATAAAACCCTAATAGAATATAGTGAAATACTTGCAGTGACACGTTTTTTAAAAATGAATTTCAGCAAAAAAAAGAAGCAAAACAAATCGGTGAGAGGGCAGTTTTTATTAATTTAAAATCATAATAAAAAACTCCCCAGGCTGGACTCGAACCAGCAACCTACCGGTTAACAGCCGGTTGCTCCGCCATTGAGCTACTGAGGAATAATTTTCGTTTTATTTTATTGTAGTGGAGCAACTTTGCTCCGGGAATTTTTTAACCTATCTCGTAAACTCGACATAGGAGCTACTGAGGATTATATATACAGTATAAAATAAAAAAATTCTTTGTAAAGTACCTTTTTAATAATTTTTATTTGATTGAAGATAATTTCACAAGATTTTCAAAGTCAGGATGCCGGCTTGCAAGTTCTTCAAATGAGCCTATATCAACAATTCTACCGTCTTTTAAATATACTAATTTATTACATGCCTTTAATGTGGACAGCCTGTGCGCTATTGCTATTATTGTCTTTGAATGGCTTAACTGCTTTAACATCTCAGTAATTTCATTTTCAACCTCAACATCTAATGCTGATGTTGCTTCATCAAAAATAAGTATTTCGGGATCTCTGTATAATGCTCTTGCAATGGCGAGACGCTGTTTTTGCCCTTGTGAAAGTCCGTTTGACCCTATTATAGGACATGAATTAATACCTTCTATAAATTCATTCACAAAATTATAAATCTGCGCCGCTTTTAATGCTTTAATAACACCTTCTTCATCTATTTTTTCAATCGTTTGTCCCCATGCCACATTTTCCTTAATTGACTTATCTAAAATATTAACTTCTTGAGGCACATAACCTATTATGTTTCGAAAATTTGTATAATTTTTTGCAGTAAGTTTATTCCCGTCAACAAAAATCTCTCCTGTTTGCGGCGGCAGCAATCCCATTAAAACATCTGCGAAGGTACTTTTCCCTGCGCCTGAAAGTCCTATTATTCCGATGAAATCACCTTTATTAATCTCTAAAGAAAGATTATTTATTATTTGTTTATTTTCATTGTACGAAAAATCAATATTTTTTATTTCTATTTTATTTTTAAAATCCATTCTTTTTTCAGGGTTTGAATTGTAAATTTTAAAATTGTCGAAATTGCATCTTTCATATTCCTCATTTATCTTTTTAACAAATTCTCTTGATGAATTTATATTAATAATTGATGATTGGACTCTGTTTAGCGCGGGAGCTATTCTAAATAAAGCAGCGCCTACTACCGCAAAAGAAGCAATCAAATATGTATGATTTGAGAAGTTTTGAATAGAAATTATTGCGCCTAAAATTAATAAAGATATTACAATTATTGTTTCTACGATATAAGGCGGAATTAAGCTGTAATAGCTGTGAATTGCCTGAATATCCCTGAAAGTTTTTTCTTTTTTTGCATAATCCTCAAAGAATAATTTCTCTGCCGAAAGAATTTTCAATTCCTTAAGGTTATTTATATTACCTATAACAGATTCGTTATAGGTTTTATACTCTTTCGCCAAATTATCCGCTAATTTTGAAGTTCTTTTTTTAAAATATTTATTTTGAATTATCATGCTGAATACTGAAAACGCCATAGTTATTATTGCCGCTATCGGGAATTTAAATAATAATAGTGTGATTACTATTGCAATAATAATCAAATTTGTCATTAAATTAAGTCCTCGCATTACAAATATATCTATTGAACAATTACATAATGTATTTAAAACATATAACTTATCTGCTTGAGATGTTTTCATTATTTCTCTGTAAGGAGCGTATATGTAGTATTCCATAAACTTTTTGGTTATATCTTTTTTCCAGTTAGCAACAAACTTATTTTGGACATATTGAGTAAAAATCATAAAAATATTTTTAGCAACAAAAATCATCAAAACCAAAATCCCTATTATAAATGCGGAATAAGCTGTGTTATTAAGATGAAAATAATTCATCATTTGTGAATAGTAAGGCATGGAGTTTATATTTTGGGGATTAATTATCATAATTATAAATGGATATATGAGAGCAATTCCTATAAATTCCAGAATACCTGCAATAAACGAAAGTCCCAAAAATGCAGTCAGCTGAAAATATCTGCCTTTTCCGTAGTATTTTATAAATCTCGTAAAATTTTCCAGTAACATTATTAATCCTTTGTTAAGAAATAGTTAAAGATAGCAATTATATGATATCATGTAATTGTGTATATTGGAAGTCAGATAGGAGGAAAAAATGGCAAATCCGGTATTAAATGAAGATTTTGTAACTCAAGAGAGAGTTTTAACCGGCGAACCGATGACTATAGCTGGAACAATTAACAAAACATTAATTATGTTAGTTTTGATTATTGCAAGTTCGGCATATACATGGTCATTGTTAGCACAAGGTTTTGTAGACAAAGCACAAGGACTTATGATTGGCGGCGCTATTGCAGGATTTATACTTGCACTTGTTGCCATTTTCAGCACAGCTGGAGCGCTTAGAAAAGGAGAAGAACCTAAAGCTGTTGCATACATCACTCCGATTTATGCAGTTTGTGAAGGTTTATTTTTAGGCGGTATCTCAGCATTTTTTGAAGCTGCTTATACGGGAATTGTAATTCAAGCTGTTATTGCAACCTTTGCGGCATTGTTCTCAATGTTATTTCTCTTTAAAATCGGGGCAATCCGTGCAACGGAAAAATTCCGATCCATAATATTTGTTGCGACTTTATCTGTTGCGGTTATTTATTTAATTCAGATAATAGCATCATTTTTCGGCCGCGGTATTCCTGTTATTTTTGAAGCCGGCACTCTTGGCATTGTATTCAGTCTTGTTGTGATAGCAATTGCTTCATTGAACTTCATTATTGATTTTGATTTTATAGAGCGCGCTTCGACAAACCTTATGCCTAAAAACTATGAATGGTATGGCGCATTAGGTTTGATGATAACGCTTGTATGGCTGTATTTAGAAATGCTCAGACTTTTGGCTAAGCTAAATTCAAGACGCTAGCAAAGTCAAACAAGTTCAGTATGACAACCAATTGGAGTAAATAATGAAAAATATCATTTTTTATTTTTCCTCAACAGGAAATACATATTATGCAGCAAAGTATTTAAAAGATAATTTAGAAAATTGCGAAATCTATAATATGGCTGCACCTCTGTCAAACGATATAGTCGGAAATGAGGAAACTAATATCGGTTTTATTTTTCCGACTTATTTTTTCAGCATTCCAAGACCTGTTGAAAATTTCATTAAGCTTTTGAAATTATCTTCAAAAGCACATTACTATGGTATTGTAACTTGTAACGGCTTTCCGGGTAATACAGTCGGTCAGCTTAAAAATATTTTAAAAGACAAAAATTGTACCTTGTCATATTTTACATCTCTGTTTATGCCGGGCAATTATATTATTGAATATTCGGGTTTGGATAAAGACAGAACAGATAAACGCTTAAAAAAAATCAAGGAACAATTACCCGATATTTGTAATTCAATTACACACAGGCATAAGAATAATGTTAATAAAAAATTTGAATTTATTTCTAACTTATTTTTTAATTCAATGTATAAACAAGCGGATGTCTGGCATGCAGGATTTTGTGTTACAGATGAGTGTATAGGCTGCGGAATATGCGCTAAAGTCTGTCCGTTTGACAACATAACTATAAAAGATAAAAAACCTGTCTGGGGAAATAAATGCGAGCATTGTGTTGCCTGCATTCAGTGGTGTCCAAACAAAGCTGTAGAATATGGTAAACGAACTCTTAAACGACGACGTTATACTAATCCTGATGTATCCTTGAAAGAATTTTTAACTCAGGTTAAGTAAGCAGGAAATACAATTTTCTGTAATGTATTTGTAAGACTTTTATCGTCCGAATCTATTTTTGTCGTGAGATAGTTTCTTGTTATACCTTTTAATTTTCCTGTTTTTTTATCGGGATGTTTTTCTATCAGGACTTCTTGAGTTGTGCCGATATTTTTATTTATAAACTCTTTATATTTTCTTGAAGAAATTTCTCTTATTATTTTAGCCCGTTTTTCTTTTGTTTTCTCATCTACCTGATGTTGGCTTAATGCGCCTGCTGTTCCTTTTCTCAATGAATACGGGAATGTATGGATTTGGGTTAATCCTGACTTTTCAAGATTTTGTCTTGTTATTTCAAAATCATCATCTGTTTCGTCCGCAAAACCAACTATTATATCACTCCCAATAAACGGTAAATTAAATATTGAGTTTATTTTATCTATTAATTTAAGATAATCTTCCACTTTATAAAATCTGTTCATTGATTTAAGCGTCTTATCACATGCAGATTGTAATGATAAATGAAAGTGCGGACAAAATTTTTCGGATTTCACCAGAAATTCAAGCATTTCATCATTAATCTCTAAAGGATTCAGCGAACCTAATCTATATCTTTGAATTTCTGTTTTTTCTTCAATGACTTTAAGTAATTCAAGTAAATTAGAATTAATATCTTTTCCCCATTGACCTATATGAATTCCGGTTAATACAATTTCCTTAAACCCGTAATTTTCAAAGCTCTTTATTTGTTCAATAATAAAATTTTTATCAGCGCTTCTGCTCTTACCTCTTGCAAACGGGATTATACAATAGGAACATCTATTATCGCAGCCGTCTTGAATTTTTAAACTTGCGCGGGTTTTGCTTGTATCGGCAAGCGCAATTTTATTAAATTCTGTTTGTTCCATAATATTTCCGACATTGTAATGGTCATTTATATAATTATAAATGTTGAGTTTTTCATTATTTCCTATAACATAATCAATAAAATCATTTTCAAGTAATTTTTCTTTTTCAACCTGCGCAATACATCCTGTTATAATATTTATAATGCCGGGATTTTTATTTTTTGCATTTCTTAAAAGATAAAATGCCTCATTGTCGCTTTTGTGAGTTACGGTGCAGGAATTAAGGATGTAAATATCAGCATTATCAATGCTTTTGGTTTCTTTCATCCCGTTACTTATTAAATTTTCGGCTATTATTGAGCTCTCAAATTGGTTAGATTTACAGCCCATTGTGTGAATGTAAAATCTTTTCATATATTTTATTATACATCAAACAGTCAACCTAATATTTGCCTATGTAAATATTTCTAACAAAAATTACATGAACTAACAAAAAAATTTACTTTTCGGTTTTACTAATGTATAATAGGTTTGTGAAATTGTAGGAGATAAGTATGCAAGTTCAACAGATAGGATATGCCCCTAAATTCGGTAGCGATAGACTTAATAATGCGCTTATTGATAATTTTATAGAATTAAGGGATAGGGATTTAGCAGATATAGCATACGGTCATGCGCGAATGAATACGGACGATAAGCGTCATAAAAAAATGAATAATGCTTTATGGTATTCAATGCCGGCAGTTGCAGGTGTATCAGCAACCGTTTTGCATAAAGGACCTACAAAGCTTTTCGGAAGTACTTTAATAGGTAACGCCGGTAAAGCCGCAAAAGGTCTTAAGACATTTGGAATTTGGAGCGCAGGTTTTGCAATAATCGGAGCAGCTTTTGCAGGTATTAATAAATTAACTCAAAAATCAGAAACTTTGAGCAATATGAAAAATAAACATCCTTTTGCAACACTTTTTGCAGAATTAGGTATTGTTTCAGGTTTAGCGATGGGTGCTGCTAAAGGTTTCGATAAAATTGTAAAAAATCTGACTGCTATTGATGCAAAACAACCTTTATCAAAAGGCGCAGAAAAATTGTCTAAAATTATTAAACCGGAATTTATTAATAAAATTAAAGCTGCTACAATTGTTAATGCTAATAAATTTAATGACAGTAAATTTGTTAAGGTAATTTCGGAAAATGCATCTAATGCAAAAGTAGCATTTGTTAAAAAAGTTCCGGCACTGGCGAAACTTGCTAAAGGCGCAATTGCTTGGGCTCCTGAACTTGTAATGGCAGGAAGTATTTTACACTTCCTTAATCACTCAAGCATAAAAAATAAAGAATTTATAAAAAACTTTAACGAGTTAAAAAACTTGCAGCAAGAAGCCGCTAAAATGAGACTTGCTGAATTAAAAGAACAGACATTACTGAATTAAAAGAACAGGCAGAGCAATCTTTCTGAGATTAGTATATTATACTTTCAGCAAGTATAAATACTAATGTTAAAATAAAAAATGAAAAAATTACAGCTTTTCTAACTTTAGATAAGTTGTCATAAGGTTCTTCAATAAGTAAATTTAAATTCTTAGTTACAAAATCTACATTTGATTGAGATAATGCAATTTCTTTTGTTACTTTGTCAATCAAACCTTTTTTATATAATTCGAGTACTGATTTAGAGTAACCTTCTTTTACTTTCGTATCAATCAAAGCGAAAATGGTATCTGAATCACAATTTTTCTTTGTTCCGATTTTATAAGATTCAAATGCCATAAAATTTGTTTTTCTTAAAACAAAATCCCAATATTCTTGAGGGATACATGAGTTTATTAAGTCAACACAAATATAATAAGTCCACTCTGCTATTATTTGAGTTAAACTGAGCGCGTAATCCTCATCAGGTCTGTCGTTATGTACCAAAAATTCCGCAGCCACCGTTGTATATTCTTTAATTGAATCTATAAGATATGTCCGTTCAAATTCGTTAAAATTTTCTGGAATAAGAATTGCCGCTTTATTAACAAGCCTGCCTACATATATTTCATAACCGTCTGCGAAATTGTCCCGCACTGCCTTTTGTCTCCTGTTTATTTACTAAGTATATCATCTATTTTTACTTAAACCATACGTTAAAAAAAGGACTTAGCGTTAATCTAAGTCCTTTTTATTATTTTTTAAGATAACCTATTGAGGTTTTCTTTCTATTCTGATTGCGCTGTCCGGGCAAACAAGAGCACACATTCCGCAGCCTATGCAAAGCGATGGATCCGGCTCAACCGCAGGTGTTTGATAGATACCTACTTCTTTTGACCACTGCAAGCATTTTTCACCTTTAGCATTGATAGGACATTTTGCTATACAAAGACCGCAGCCTTTGCATAAGTCGGTATAAACATAGTAGTCTGCTTTGCCTTTAGCAACGCCTTCTACCTTAAAACCTTTATATTCCAATGTTGTCATTATGCACCTACCTTTTCTTTAACCATTGCCATACCCATTTCAAGAGCTTTGTAGTTCAATTCTCTTAATTCAGGCTTAGCGTCGAATTTTTTACCTAACGCCAATTCCATAGCATTTTTAATATCCTCAATTTCAAGTACATTAGTTGCTGCAAGAACAACACCAAGAATAATGATATTAAATACTCTTGCGCTTAATTGTTCGTTAGCGATTTTGTTAGCATCAACACCTATAATTCGTTTGCATTTATATTGAGGTGCTCTTGTACAAACAGAAGTGTCATAAACAACGGTTGTGTTTTCATCAATGTAAGTTTCACATCTGTCGATTGCTCTATCAGAAAGCATAACTACAATATCAGCTTTAGCGTAACGAGGTTCACCAATCATTTCGTCAGCAATTTGACAAAATGCGATAGAAACACCGCCGCGTTGTTCTACACCAAAGTTTGGGATATACAATACTTGTTTACCGGCTTCATAACCTGCTTCAACAAGAATTTTTGCAATAGATTGGACGCCTTGTCCGCCTTCACCTGCTAATACAATTTTAGTTCTAGCCATTTTTTATCCCTCCAATCCTTCTCTGGAAACAAATTCTTTAACTTCGAAGTATTCTTCCATAGTTTGTAATCTGTTCCAGGTTTCTACATTATTTGTTCTCCAGTTCAACGGGCAAATAGAAAGGATTTCAACGAATGAAAAACCGCCTTCATCAACGTTTTTGAGCGCTTTTTTGAAAGTTGAACGTAATTTTCTTAAATTAGAAACTGTAGCACGAGCAACATACGATTTTTCAGGATCAGCAATAGCTGCAATCATTTCCGCTCCTTTTGCAGGTTTACCGGTAACCGAACAATCACGACCATACGGTGATGTTTCTGTTACTTGTCCCGGTAATGTTGTCGGGGACATTTGCCCGCCTGTCATACCATAGTTTGTATTGTTAACAAGAACGATAAGCATTTTTTCACCGCGAACTGCAGCATTAACCAAGTGCTGCGCGCCGATAGCCAAACCACCGCCGTCGCCCATATATGCGATGCCGATAGCTTCAGGGTTAGCGCGTGTAACACCGTAAATTACTGCTGTTGTACGACCGTGGTGAGTCTGTACGGTATCAATGTCCATATAGTTCCATGACAATAAAGAACATCCTATATCACATCCGAAAACGGATTTATCTTTAAGACCTAAGTCATCAATAGCGAAAGCTAATGTTTTTAGTACCATACCGTGACCACAGCCCGGGCAAAATTTACTTGCACCTACTTCTTCGTTCTGTGATTTTGGTAGTACCGGTGGTAATGATAATACCTCTGCCATAATTTTATTCTCCTTTTTTCAGTACAGCTTACGATTTTTGTAATGCCGCCTGTTATTTTATTTTTGTATCACTTTATATATTACCGTTTTAATCGGCTCTATTTGACTTATGCACTCGGGGCGGTCAGTGAATTTATTTTGTAAATTCAGGACTTTTCCCTCGCACTTGTTTTGTTTTATAGGTTTTAAACCACTGCAGGTGATTTAATCATAGATTCAACTTTTTCAACGATATCGTTGCCTGTTACGCCAACACCCATTTTGTAAAGTGTTGAGTATGGAGTTGTTAATCCATAGATTTCTTCTAAAATCATCTGACCCATCTGACCGTTAGCTGATTCTGTGAACAGAAGCTGCTTAGCACGAGAGACAGCCTCTCTTAGAGGTTTAACCGCAAGAGGTCTTAAAGTAATAGGTCTGAATAAACCTGCTTTAACACCTTTTTGTCTTAACTCGTCTATAGCAGTTTTAGCTGAACGCGCTACTATACCGTGAGCGATAATAAGAATTTCAGCATCATCAGCTTTGTATTCTTCATATTCAGCAATTTCTTCTGCCATTTTTTCGTAATCAGCTTTATGATTTTCTAATTCTTCCATTAATTCTTCTTCCATATTGAAAGTATTTCTTAAGTGGTTAGATTTTCTGTCAATTCCGATTGTTCCTTCTGCTAAAAGACTAGCTTCCGTCGGAACCATTGTTACACCGCGAGAAGCCGGATCATATAACATAACAGGTTCTCTCATTTTGCCTTGATATCCGTCAGCTAATACAAATGTCGGGAATTTATATTTCCAAGCTGTATTAAAAGCTTTAATCATGTAATCAAATAAATCCTGGTGACCTGAAGTAGAGTAAACTACTCTAAAACCTTCACCGTTTCCGCCGTAACAAGTTAATCTTGTTTCCTGCTGGGCGTAAATAACAGTTGCCGTAGAAGGACCGCCGCGTTGCATAACAGCACATACAAAAGGAATTCTCATCATCTCAGCCATTGTCATAGCGTCTTGCATAATAACATTCCCCGGACCTGCTGTCGCCGTGAAAGCTCTTTTACCTGCTAAAATACCGCCAAGTGTTGAAAAACCTGCTGATATTTCATCTTCTGTTTGTAAAAATCCTGCTTCTGTTTTAGGAAGCAATTTACACCACGTATGCATAATTTCATTCTGTGGGGTAATCGGGTAACCGTACATATATTCAGCATCTGCAGCATTTGCAGCATATGCTAAAACTTCGTTACCGGTTAAAAACATTTTTGTGTCTTCTTTGATAAGTTTGTTTACCATATTTTCCACCTTCTTTTACTAAGCTTGGTTGCTCGCGTTAAACGGCGTTACAAGTCTTGCTCTTTGCAAACCTCTGCAGCCTCTGCTCGCAATCTGTTAATTGTACCCTTACATGGTACTACAAACATATGATTTTGACAAAACTTTATTTCTTCTTTATATGAGAATATGTATAGTTTTTTGAACTTTTTTTTAAAAAAAGGCAAATTTTTTTATGCGGGGTGTTTATATATGCAGAATAAAATTTAGAAAGAATAGATGTATGATTACAATATCGCCAATTAAATATAATCTTAGTCAAAATGCTAATTTATATCAAAGAACCAATAACTCCTCAACTATTAATAATTCAGGAATATATTTGAATAGAATTAACTTTGGTAACAAAGTAAAAAATACTACAATGGCAGATCATTTTGAAGCAACTCATATACAGGAAATTGAGCGGAGGTACCGCCGTTTGTCTAATACATTTTTAGCAAATTTAAGACAAGTTGCTGATGATGTTAAAGGTGTAAAATATGACCATGTCTATAACTCTAAAGCTCCAATTAAATCTTCCAAGTCCATATTAAGTAAAATTCGCAGAAAAGATGAACAAGTTTCAGATCAAATAAGAGGTACTTTATTTGTAGAAAATCCATATGATTTAAATATATTAAAGAATGTATTAAAAAAATTAGATGAAAATTTCGGGTATGTTCTTGCACCGCACCCCGTTAAGAGAGGGTTAAAAGACTTGGATATCAGATTAGATAAGGAAGAATTATTAAATGAAAATGTTGATTACTTAAAAGTTATTAAAGAATTAAAAGGTGAATACAGCGGTCCGCAAAAATCCGGTTATGAAGATATTCAACTAAGATTAATAAGATCACATGAACCTAATAAAAATGATAAACAAAAAATACCGCATGAATTAATTATTCTTTTTGGAGAAAATTATGCGAAAGCAAAACAGCTTGATAGTGATCTAATATATGGTAATTTAAGACAATTTGACGAACTGATGATTGCAGGTCTATCTGAACAAAGTGAAAATTCCATGAGGGCCAAACGTTATATTAAATTAATTAAATCTATGTTTCAAGGAAAATTTGCCGATAAATTATTTATAAATGCAAAAAATAAAGATTATAAATTCGGTGTAAATACGAATATTCCGATAAAATTTGAAGAAACAGATCGTCAATTATTAGATGGATACTTTGCCGGTTTTCTGGATAGATTACTAAAATATTACAAACCAAAGAAAAACATTACAAAGCAAGAATCAGTACAATTGCAGAGTCTTAAACAAGCTGATATAAAAAAATTTAATGATATTAAACAAGGTTTAAATAAAGCTGTAGACTTTTTAACTAATGATTCTAATTTGAAATAATCGCGACATTTTCGATATGATAAGTATGGCAAAACATGTCAAAAGGTTGAATTGATTCGATTTTAGCACCTTTCGCCGCTAAGTATTTTAAATCACGCGCGAGTGTCGCAGGATTACAGCTTACATATATAATCTTACCTTTACAAAGTTTCATGGCTTCATTTAAAGATTCTTCACTGCAGCCTTTTCTCGGAGGATCAAGTATTATAATGTCAAAATTTCTTTTTTCATTAGCAAAGAACTTTGCTGCATCCATATTATGAATTTCAACATTTTTTATTTTGTTTAATTCAATAATTTCTCTTGCCAAGTCGCAGGATTCTTTGTTTTCTTCAACACTGACAACTTTTTTACATACATCTGAAATGCTTATTCCAAAAGAAGTTACACCCGCGTAAGCATCAAGCACTACCGGTTCGGTAAAATTGTTTTTAATATATTTTTTTACATAATCGAAAATATTTTCTGCGCTTTTTGGGTTAACCTGAAAAAAAGTGTTCGGACCTATCTTAAAAGTTTTGTTTAAAATCTCTTCATTCACAAAGTTCTTACCGTGAAGACATTGAGTTTCTTTTCCCATAATAACGTTGGTTTTTTTTGAATTAAAATTTACACAAACACCGCTAATTTCTTTAAATTCATCAAAAATGTATTTTGCAAAATCATTTAAGCGTGGAAAAGTTTTTGTGGCATTTACAACCAGAGTTATCAGATTTTTGCCTGTCGATTCCGATGTTCGGATAACAACATGACGTAAATCACCGGAGTGTTTTTTCTCGTTAAAACCAGAGATTCCAAAATCAAAAGCCCTATTTCTTATAAAATCTATAATCTCATCACAAATTGCCGGCTGAATCGGACAGTGTTTAATATTAATAATCTCGTGTGACTGGGGTTTATAATATCCTGCAAGCAACCGTTTTGAAACTTTTGTCTGCGAAACGGGATATTGAATTTTATGTCTGTATTCTTTAATTTTCGGACTTGCAATCGGATTTTCTACTTTTATGTCTATATTTCCGATAGTTCTTATTGCGTCTTCCACAATTTGTTTTTTTAGTTGTAATTGATAATCGTAATCTATAAACTGAATTTGGCAGGCGCCGCAAACCTTTTGCATAGCGCAAAAAGGTTCAACCCTATGAGGCGACGGATTTATAATCTCAACAACTTTTGCATTTGCGTAATTTTTATTTGCTTTTGTTATTTTTATGCTTACTTCATCTCCGGGACAGGAATTCTCAACAAATACAATTTGCCCGTCGATTTTTGCTATTCCGTATCCTAAATTTGAAAGTTTTTCTATACTTACCGTAAATTCATCATTAATCTTCATTATATATTTATACTATAAACAGTTAACCCATTCCAATAATTTTATAAATATATATAATAGATTTATGAAATACCAAAATGTTTTAGATGATAAAAAAGTTCAGTGTCTTGTATGTCCCAGAGAATGCGTTTTAAATGAGGAGCAAAGCGGGTTTTGTCATGTCAGAAAAAATATCGGCGGACAAGTTGAATTGACGACATACGGTTATAATACAGGACTGAATGTTGATCCTGTTGAAAAAAAACCTTTGTATCACTTCTATCCAACAACAAAAGTCTTATCTCTCGGGACATTAGGCTGTAATATGGGCTGTGTGTTCTGTCAAAATGCTCATTTATCCCGTTCTAAAGACGATCCTTCAAAATATACTTACGCTTCTCCGGAAGATATTGTAGATGTTGCGTTAAAAAATAATTGTATAAGTATAGCTTATACATACAATGATCCTGTAATATTTTATGAATATGCAAAAGATACTGCAAAAATAGCGCGTGAACACGGGATTAAAAATATTGCAGTTACGGCAGGTTTCATGAATCCTCAAATATATGAAGATTTTTTTGAATACATAGATGCGGTGAATATTGACTTAAAAGCTTTTAACAATGATTTTTATAAGAGAAACTGTCTCGCGGAATTAGAACCTGTATTGGAAACCATTAAATATGCAGCAAACAATACTGATACATGGGTTGAATTAACCACATTATTAATAGAGGGTGAAAACGATTCAAAAGATGAGATTAAAAAAGAATGTGAGTGGATTATCAATAATATAGGCGAGCATGTTCCTCTGCATTTCAGCGCATTTTTTCCGGCAGGCAAGTTTAGCCATAAAAAACCGACAAATCCTCAGACTTTATATAACGCTTACAAAATGGCCGAAGATATCGGTTTAAAATACGTTTATACAGGTAATCTTGCGTCTGTTGCTACATCTACAACTCACTGCGAAAACTGCCGCAATGATATAATTGTAAGAGACGGTTATAGAGTGCTTGAATATAATTTAGAAAAAGACGGATTTTGTAGGTTTTGCGGACACAAATGCCATGGTTGTTTTGAATAAATCCAAACATTATGTTTGGATCATTTGTGCTACTACATGAAGCGCAACGATAACCTCAGTATGCTACGCCCGCCAGGGATATTCAATAAGCCCGTCATCCTGAGAATTCTGTGCCATATTGCATATGGCAATTGTTGCGGTATCTATAATTTTAAAATATGAAAAAATAAATAGTTGACAGGGAATTTTGTTTTAGTTATTATAAGTCTTGCTGCGGGCGTTTAGCTCAGTTGCCTAGTGAGGTTTACCTCACGTAATTAAATATCCTGCGTCTCCCGGAGACGCGATGACAATCGAATAATGGTGTGCGGGCGTTTAGCTCAGTTGGTAGAGCGTCTCCCTTACAAGGAGAGGGTCAGAAGTTCGAGTCTTCTAACGCCCACCATTTTTAAAATTAACACCTAACAGTACAGGCTGGAGGGTATTTTTTAATGTTATAGTTACGTTTTCACCGTCCCATGAAAAGTTCGAACATAACAAATTTAATAAGATACGTTTATTTTCATAATCAGAGCTATAATAGTAACTATATGCGTTTTTACAGAGTTAGAGCGGATTGAGAGGTCATATGCCTGAAAAAGCAATACTTGACTTGCTTCATCGAATCCGGGATTGTTCATTTAGCAATAGGGATTTACGAATCCTTTTATTACAAAAAAATCTTTCATTTATAAAAATATTATAAAATCCCTTGTTCTGTAAAATGATCAATAAGGGAAAAATTCATTAATTTTGTTGCAATATCCCAATTATATTTTTCATTAATAGACTCTATGTTTTTGTACTGTCTTGTTTCAGTCATTTTGGGGCAAGGTGCATAAGATTTAATATTACTTTCTCGTAAAAAATAATCAGTAAGTAATCCATAATCATTCAATGATAAATTTTCAGGAAGTAAATATTTGATACGAAGCAATTGCATTTTTTTTGTTAAATTTTGCAATTTATTATTGTTTATAATAACTAAAAAATCATGAAAAGTGCTTCCTTGACTAACATAGTCAATAAATAATATTTTGGAAGATTTTTTGATAAAATTATCATCAATTCCATTTTTATTCAAGTAATCTTTAAAATTTATTGATTCAAATCCTTCAGATGACACCGCCTTGTTTGAAAATGGTAAAATTTTTGCCTTATTTCCTTGATATTCCATTATTTTTGCAAAAATTGAGCAAGAAGCACCAAGTGCAACTATATTGTACCCTTTGGGGTATTTTTCATCAAGATGTACTTTCATTTTATTTGACATGTTTATCAAAAAATGCATGTCCTCTTTTATTGTATGAAATTCATCCTTATCAGTCGATCTGAATGGGATATCAATAATTTGTCGAAGATATTCTTTTTCTGATTCTGATAATTTTTTGTACTCATCAATCCCAAATTTGTTTTTTTGTTCGATTAGTGGAATTTTATTATAAATATCATCTTTTAATTTCTGAAAGTAACTTGATGCATCGCCTTCAGAACGACTATACAACGGCTGTGTTATACTTCTAAAAGATACAGTGTCTGAAGTATATTTGTAATTATTACTTTTATAAATTGGAATTCTTGCTGGATTTATTGCGTTCCCAATACGGTGTATGCGCATATTTTATATTCCTTTTTAGATTATAAACCTTGTAAAAATATTTTTTGCTAGCAATCTAAACACAGAATTTAAAATCCTTAAATTTACACCATATTTAAAACTGATTTTAAGACAAAATGAAATTCATCAGTCTGCGCTTGAATTAAAGCCTCTAATATAAGTTCTAGCCTTGTATCCGTACCTCCACCATTTTTAAAAAGAACCATAAAGTTTTTTTTTTATGAATAATTTTAGTAAAACGACTCGAACTTGGTATGTTGCTCCGTCGGTCGCAACATACGGAAGTTAACAGCAAGCTGCACCCTCTCTCGTACGGCTCGTGATGCTCGCCTACGATTGAGCTGAAGTCTCCTAACGCCCTTTTTTATTGATGCATCGCATTATAAATAATATTTGTCTGTGTTTTTTATCTGCTATTGACAAAATGCTCAAATATTTGATATATTTAGCTGTAATGCATATGTTTTTATAGTAAAAGAATAGGATGGAAAAAATGCTGTGTTTACTTAATCTGAAGGTTCATAAAAATGCCTTCACTCTTGCAGAGATTTTAATCGCTCTCGGCATAATCGGCGTAATTGCGGCATTAACTATGCCACCGTTAATAACTAAGTATCAGCATAAAGTTCTGGAGTCGCAATTTAAAACCGCATATTCTATATTTTCAAGGGCAACACAAAAGGTTTTTCTGGAAAATCCCGAGTTTATAGATGTATTTGAGAATACCGGCAAAATAAATACAGCCGTTGTTGAAGCTAATGCTATATATACAAGGAAAGTTTTTGTTGATATACTGAAAGCTGAAGAAAAAACTGCCAGTGATTTACCTCTCAGAAAATTTAAGAGTTATCATAATGAATCAGCCATATGGTCTGATCCTTTCAATACACACTCCGGCACAAATCTGGAAACAACAAAAGAATACAACGGGAATTATTATTATCGGCTGCCTAATGGTATGATTTTCAAATTACATACTATTGTATGGAGTTTGGTAAATGATAGTAATGTTAAATTCACAATTGCATCCATAGCAATATCAGTTGATACCAATGGTTTCTATAAAGGACCTAACAGGTCAGGCTTTGACAACTTTACTTTCTTTATTAAAGGAGATCGAATGCTTTCAGGCGACGGTTATTGCTATCTTGTTCCTTCAACCTCATACATCGGTTCCGGTAATTCACAACTAAGCGCAGATTGTGTCAATAAAAGATCTACTCTCGGCTCCTCTAACTCATTTTCCATGTATCCCGATTGCGCTGCATATGCTATAAAGGACCGGGCGCCAATGATTAATACGTCGACCCTTAAACGCGCAGAAACTAACGATTACTGGAAGAATTTACCTAAATAATGTAAGGAAACAACGAGATCCTGAAATAAATTCAGGATGACAAAATGATCAAGAATTTATAATTCATTATGTAGTTTAGCCGATTATTATATTATTACCGTCATATATTTTAGACGTAATCAAATTATTATTTTCAATTATCTTATGCATCCATTTGCCGTTTTTTTGTTCGGTTACTATTTCTTTTACTCCGTAGGTTGAAGTTTTATTCGTAATAATCTCTCCTGTCGGCCATTCTTCCTGTTTGTATGATATAGAATGATTATCAACAAATGATAATCTCATAATTTTCTTTTCATTAATCAAAACATTACTGATTTTAATATTAGAAATGTCTGAAGGTCGGAATAATTCGCCGGCTTTTCCTTTTAAAAGGGAATTTGTTTTCATGATGTTTCCTTTCTACTGTTTACATTTAACAAACACAACAGATTTATCTGTTTTTGAGTTTGTAATTTTTTATACACACAAAATAAAAATACTTAACAAAGCTCCGGAAAAAATTTCCGGAAATCAAATCTAGCAACTAAATCGATAAAAACTTGTTAAATATAAGTGCATATTTTCCCTTTTTTAATTTTTACTATGTTACAAGAGTAACATTAAAATATTTATTGTCAATACCAGGTATAAAAAATTAATTATTATAAATTTATATTTATGTTATTCTGTTACAGGTAGCATATATCAGGAATAGATATGGATTTTCAATTATTATTTAACCCGGTTATAGTTTCGGTAGTTTTACTTTGTATATTGTGTTTGTGCAGAATAAATGTATTGTTAGCGTTAATGGTTTCTGCCATAGTTGCCGGACTGCTTGGCAAATTATCGGTTGATAATATTATGTCAACTTTTATTTCTGGAATGGGCGGGAATTCTGAAACGGCATTGAGTTATATTTTACTGGGTACTTTTGCCGCCGCTATGACTCATACCGGTTTAGCATCGGTTTTTGCCAAAAGGATATCCTTGTTTATAAAAAACAGAATATATCTTCTATTATTAATTTTAACTATTCTTGCAATATTATCACAAAACCTTATACCTGTGCATATAGCTTTTATCCCGATAGTAATACCGCCGTTACTTCATTTGATGAATAAATTACATCTGGATCGGCGCGCAGTTGCATGCGCATTGGCTTTTGGCTTAAAAGCGCCTTATATAGCAATACCGGCAGGATTCGGTTTGATATTCCAAAGTTTGCTGGCAGAAAATATGACGCAAAACGGAATGGCATTTGCGGTAAAAGATGTATGGAAATCTACATGGTTTTTGGGCGCTGCAATGTTAGTAGGTTTATTAACAGCAATTTTTATTACATACAGAAATCCTCGCGAATATAAAGATTTGGCGATTAGGGAAGAAACATTCAAACTTGAAAGACAGTCGTTAAGGTTTAATCAAAAACACTATATAACTTTACTGGGAGCGTTTGCGACTTTAGGCGTTCAATTATGGACTAATTCTTTACCTTTAGGCGCGCTTGTAGGTTTGGGGATAATTTTTGGGGCTCGCGCTATTGACCACAGAAAAATGGATCAAATAATAAACGAAGGCGTTGGATTAATGGGTTATGTCGCTTTTGTTATGCTTATAGCCGCAGGTTTTGCAATGGTTTTAAAGGCAACGGGCGGTATAGATGTTCTTATAAATTCAATGATACCATATATGAGTAATAAATTAATAGCTACTTCTTTAATGCTGTTTATCGGATTATTCATAACCATGGGGATAGGTACTTCTTTCGGAACAATTCCAATCTTAGCGGTTTTATTTGTGCCTATATGCGCAAATTTAGGATTCAGTCCTGTCGCGACCATAATAATTCTTGCAGCTGCATCTGCTTTAGGCGATGCGGGTTCTCCGGCTTCTGACACCACCTTAGGACCTACTGCAGGGTTAAACGCCGACTGTCAGCATGATCATATCAGAGATACATGCATACCGACATTTTTGCATTTTAATATTCCGTTGATTATCTTTGCACTGATAGCAGCGGTTATATTCTAAAATACTGCCTATCATGCTGCATTTCATAGATGCAAATAATTGTTACAGATTTTGCAGTCCATATAAAAAAATGTTAATATAATCAAAGTTACAAAATAAATAAGGAGATTTTATGAAAAAATTATTAACGGTTTCAATTATTTTTATAGCATTACAAGGGATTGCGTTTGCAGATATCCAAACAGATACATCACAATATTATATAAGACAAATTCAGGCAGAAAATGTCGCGTATACTTCTTGCGGATTTTTTAAAGCAATAAAAGAGGGTAACGCGGGTCTGGTAGAAAAATTCTTAAAAGCCGGTATGAGTCCTAATACAACTATTATGAAATATCCTGCAATCAGCGTTGCAATCAAATATAACCATAACAGCATAGTAAAATTGCTTCTTGACCATGGCGCAAAAATAAATCCGGTTGCTGAAAATACAACACCTTTGATTACGGCAATTAAGCATAAAAACCCTGAAATTGTAAGCACATTGATTAAATACGGCGCTAATGTAAACCAAATAGCAGACGGGTTGATTCCTTTAAACTATGCGGTTAAAAAACAGAATACGGAAATCGTTGAAAAACTTATTAAAGCAGGCGCTATTACAAATGAAGACGTGCTTGCAAGCGGTTTGAAATCAAGAAATGAAAACATTAAAAATTTAGTGCTTATACACTATAAAGCAACACCTTAACCAAACATAATGTTTGTACATCGCCGCTCACGAGCTATAGCGAGTTATTGCGGCGATGGATGAGGCTCTGCGTTAGATCATTCGTGCGCTCTTGAGACGCGAAAATATTCATGAAATGCAACATGCGCGGAGGATTTTCTTGTAATTTACCAAACAGAATTACTCCGCCGAACTGACAATGAGATCCTGAAATAAATTCAGGATGACATGGTGAGTTCAGGATGACATTAGTTTTCAGAATAACATAAGCATAGGCAGCCCGCCTTCTGAGCTTCCTGCCTTCTTTTCCTCTTTCTGTTTTCCACTCTTGCAAAACCCGAAAAAATATTTTATACCAGACCTTCTTTTAAAGCTTTTACTGCTGCCTGAGTTCTATCGTCAACTACAAGTTTTTGTATAATATTACATACATGAGCTTTTGCAGTATGTTCTGAAATTGTTAATTCCTGAGCAATTTCATTATTGGATTTGCCGTCAACTACAAGTTTTAACACTTCATATTCACGTTGTGTAAGGTTTGCATGCTGTTCTTTAAACATGGCTCGCGACATTTGTCTCGGCGGAATTACGCCGCAATTCTTTTCGCGCAGAATCGGCACAACTTGAGGATCAAGCCACATAGCGCCGTCTTTAACTGTTTTAATTATCATTTTTAAAACTTCTGTGTTTATATCTTTCATCACATAAGCACATGCGCCTGCCTGCAATGCGTCAATAACTTCCTGCTCGCTTATATGAGAAGTTAAGATTATTATTTTTGCATTATTATTTAATTCTAAGATTCTTTTTGTAGCTTCGATGCCTGAAATATCGGGTAAACCTATGTCCATTAAGATTATATCAGGATGAGTGGTTTTGAACTTTTCAATTGCTTCTTTTCCGCTTTGCGCTTCAGAAAAAACTTCAAGTTCATTTTGACCTTCGAATAATGATTTAAGACCGACTCGCATAAGCTTTTGATCTTCTACTAATAATATTTTTATAGGTATATTACTCATATTCTCTCCTAAATCAATTTATGGTGTTTGTTATTTCAATTATTAAGATAAAAGCTTTGCTCCTGCTTTTTAATCCCTATGATTAAGTCCGTAAGTGATAATATTATTTTTTTGAGACTTATAATTCTAATATTACTAAGGATTTTATATAGCTTTATAAAAAATTAATCTTTGCCGGGGGTGGAAAAAAAAATTCTTTTAAGTTAAGATATTATATGATAAGAATTAGGGCGAATAAAAAATGAAGTATTCAAGATATTCTACAGTTATCATAGGAAGCGGCATTGCCGGTTTATATGCAGCTTTAAAAACAGAACAGCAGGTTAATTTACCTGATGGCTTGTTAATAATTACAAAATCAAAATTAGGTGAAAGCAATTCCAGATATGCACAAGGCGGTATGGTCGGGGTTATAAAAGAAAATAAATCCGATTCAACCGAATCTCATATTTCAGATACAATAAAAGCCGGAGCCGGATTAAGTGAATTTAATACAGTTAAGTTTATTTCTGAAAAATCTGATGCTGTTGTAAAAGATTTATTAGCATTTGGCGTGGAATTTGATAAGGATGAAAACGGTGAATTTAAATATACTTTAGAAGCCGCGCACAGTGTAAACAGGGTTCTTCATGCAGGCGGGGACGCAACAGGAAGAATCATAGAGCAGGCGCTTTGTAACAAAATTCATGAAAAATCCAATATTGATGTTTATGAACAAACAACGGCAGTTGAATTATTAACAAATTCAGATTCAGAATGCAAAGGTTTAATAGTATTCAACGACATAACGCAAGAATATGAAGTTATTTATTCTTCCGCTATTATAATAGCTACAGGCGGAGTTGGGCAATTGTATAAATATACAACAAATCCTGTCGGAGCAACAGCAGACGGATTGGCTCTGGCTTATAACGCCGGGGCAGTTTTACAAGATATGGAGTTTATTCAATTCCATCCGACAGCGCTTGCTATACCAGGTGAATGCAACAGATTTTTAATAAGTGAAGCAGTTCGCGGTGAAGGCGCAAAACTTGTCGATTCAGACGGTATTGAATTCATGCATAAATATCATGAAAAGAAAGAACTGGCTCCGCGTGATATTGTTACGCGCGCGAATTTCAATGAAATGAAAGAAAATAATTTAGAGAACGTATATTTAAATGCAACTTGTATTGACAGTAAAAAATTATTGGAACGTTTTCCTAATATTTCAAAAAAATGTGCAGAGCACAACATAGATATATCAAAAGATTTTATACCGGTTGCTCCTGCAGCACATTATTTTATGGGTGGTATAAAAACCAACTTGAATGGAGAAACTTCTGTTAAAGGATTATTTGCAATAGGAGAAGCAGCTTCAACGGGTCTTCATGGAGGCAACAGACTTGCGAGTAATTCCCTGCTTGAATGTGTAGTTTGCGCATATGCGGTTGCAAAACATTTAAAAATGATAGAATTAAGAACTCCTAAACAAATTGATGAAGAAATTAAATCACAAATTAATGTATATTCAGATGAAAGCGTGTTTTTGGAAGAAATAGATATAACAGCTCAAAGAACAAAATTACGTAATATAATGTGGGAATATGTAGGGATTTTAAGAAGTGAAAAATCACTTATGACAGCTAAAGAAGAACTTGAAAAATTAAAAATGGATTTTCCGCGAAGCTTTAAATGCCTTAATAAAGAAGAATATGAATACCGCAACATGATTAATACAGCAGAAATGATTATCAATTCAGCGATTAGAAGAAAAGAATCAAGAGGCGCTCATTTCAGATTAGATTATCCTGCTACTAATGAAGAATGTATCCACAGCTGCTTGACTAAAACAGAAGGAGAACTCAATTTTGTTAAATAGATTTTATGTGGAAGATCATGTAAAAAAAGCACTTGAAGAAGATATCGGTTTTGAAGACATTACAACGGAAAATTTAGCAGATGATAAAGATTTTTTAACCGCACAGCTTAATACAAGAAGCGACGGTGTTCTTTGTGGATGTGAGGTTTTTAAAACAGTATTTAAAGTATTATCGGATGATATAAAAATTGACTTTCATTTTAAAGACGGTGATTTAATTAAAAAAGGTGACAAAGTTGCCGATATTTCAGGTTCTGCAAAATATATTCTTATGGGTGAAAGAGTTTCTCTGAATTACATACAGAGAATGAGCGGTATTGCAACGGAAACTAAAAAATATCAGGATGCAATATCACCGTATTCCGCAAAAATCGTTGATACCAGAAAAACAACTCCTAACTTCAGAGCGTTTGAAAAATATTCCGTAAAAACAGGCGGAGGTTCATTACATAGATTTAATTTATCAGATTGCGCAATGATAAAAGATAACCATATAAGATTAGCAGGTTCTATTACCGAAGCAGTAAATAAATTAAGAAACTCAATCTCGCATGCCCATAAAATAGAAGTGGAGTGCGACACAATAGAACAGGTTAAAGAAGCTCTTGAATGCCATGCCGATATAATAATGCTTGATAACATGAGTTTGACCCAAATGAAAGAAGCATGTGAAATAATTAATAAAAAAGCCGTTACAGAAGCAAGCGGAAGTGTTGATTTACAGACAATAAACGATATTGCGGCATGCGGTGTGGACATAATTTCATCCAGCGCAATTGTTGCGAAAGCGCATACTTTGGATTTAGCTTTAGATATGTAGTGTATATATAATTTATTTCTCAAGTGTTTTTCTGACACTAATTGTTAAGATGTGTTTTATATTTTTTGAAAATTCTTTTAAAGACCCATCCTTTAATTGAGGTATTTTTAATAAAAAAGCTGTATTATAATTGTAAAGTTTTTTAAAATCACTGACAAAAAAAAATATTCTTTGTTTTAATATAAATGTAGAAGACATTACTTATTTTGGAGAAATGATGAAAATTACTTCGATACAAAGAGACATAAGTCTGAAGCAGGGACCTATTCCCGAACAGAAGGACACGCTGAGCCTGACAAAGAAGAATAGCGCAGGTGTGTGTAAAAATTATAATAGAGGATATAACGCAGTGTATAGCGGCAACTTAACGGAAAAGAGCGAAGTTGCCGCTATAACTTTTCAGGGGAAAGTTGATGCCAAAAGAATCAAAAGTCTATTTGGATTTGCAAAAAAAGGAATTCAAAATGCACTGGAAAAAGGTACAACAGTTACTAAAGTTGATGGCAACGCAGATAGAACAAAACTCGGTAAATTTTTAGCAAGTCTGGAAGACCACAATATTATAGGTAGTGCCTTAATGGCATTAATATTTGCAGGTGTTGCAAGACCTGCCACAATCATGTCAATGCCTCTAAAAGAAGGTAAAACAAAAGAGGACAATATCTATGCTTCAGGTCACTCGGTTGCATCAGGGATTATGGGTTTTCTTGCTTCGTTAGTTATTACAGCTCCTCTTGATGAAGGTATAAAAATGGTCAAAAAAGCTCCAAGAGTTTTCGGAGTTGATACTACCGAAAAATTACTCGATGCCAAGATTGAATTGAAAAAACTCGGAGAATCTGCAGCAGATGCAGCAAGGAAAGTGGAATTAAATGAACTTATAAATGTATTAAAGAAACAAAGAAATACTTTAGAGATGGTTGTTAAAAATATTCCGGATTGGTTTATCGCAATTCCGAGATCAATGATAACCGTTGCATTAATTCCTCCGATTTTAAAATATGTATTCGGTATCGAGAAAAAACCAAAAGCTCCGGTAATAGCAGAAAACACAACGAATATGGCTTCCTCTAATATTAATTTTATGGATAAAAAGACATTCCAGGATTTCAAAGGAGGGTTAAAATAATGAATATTACTCTCCAAACAAATAAATTTAATACTCAACAATACAAGCCTAATTCAAATAATAATAAAGCTTATTATCCGGCTCCTCCACAAACACCGAATTTTACAGGCAAAAGCAACCTCTTTGATCCTATAGGAAGATTATATAAAGAGTTAGGATACCTTGCAGGAAAATATATCACTACTCCATTGATGAACTCAAAACCGATGCAAGCAATTGCAAATAATAAAAGACTGCAAAACGACAAGTATTTATTTAACCATATTTCTGCAATAGGTTCTTTTATAACAAGCGGAACTTATGCTGTAAGAACATTAAAAAATGATAAATTGGATAAAGACAGAAGAAATACTTTAGCGATTAACCAGGTATTAACAGCAATTGTTTCAACCGCAGGTATGTATTTAATAGATGGCGGTTTAAGCAAACAATGGGATAAAGTAATGGAAAAATACGCCGGCAAAGCATTAAACGATAAAGATTTTGTTAAAAACTTCAAAAACCAGGCAAAAGATAATAAAAAATCGTTAGCTGATTTTATTAAAAATAATTATAGAGAAGCTAAAGGTAAAAAGTTTGTAAACGGACTCAATAAAGAAATCAGAGGCTTAGGGCTTATGAAGAAAATGTTAATCTTCGGTCTTGTTTACAGATACCTTGTTCCTGTAGCTATTGTTCCAATTGCGAACAAATTGGGTGATAAATATCTTGAAAGCAAGAAAGCAAAAGAAGCCGCAAAAACAGTTAATGCGTAAAAACAATAATATATGATATAAATAAAAAAAATCGGTTTTATTGACCGGTTTTTTTTATTCCTATTATAGTGAAAGTCGGCATGTTAATTATTTTGGATGATGAACTTTCGTTGTAAAATGAGACATTTCCGGAACACACAGGAATATTTAACTCCTCGCAGGCTTTTTTAATATCTTCGATTGTTTTTCTGAACTCATACATCGTCGGCGGGATTTCAGGGTTAGTGAAATTAAGACAGTTTGTGAGTCCTTTCAGTTTAAACCCTCTTTTTTTTAATTCTTCCGCCGCATTAATCAAACCTTCATGAGTATTTTCAACCGTTGTCGAGAAGGTATAAACGCCGAGTGAGCAGTTTTCTTCCCAAATCCATAAAGAATTGAAATTTGGATTTTCACAAGGCTGTTTCTGCGTTCTTGTGCCTACCGTATGGTCATATCGCTCATATATTTTGGCTGAATTTATATTTTTAATTTCCGAGTGAGAATTTTCATTGTATTCAAAATTCAAAGGTACTTTTGGCGGAGTAACCAGAATATCAGTCGGAATATCAGCTAAAACTTTCTCACCGTTTCTTACTATATATTTTTTTTCTTCAATTACATCGCCCATTATTGAATATGGCAATTCAAATTTTTGCAGAATTTTTTCGACTTCGGAGATTTTGTTTTCATCGAGCACAAAAAGCATTCTTTCTTGAGTTTCAGACAACATTATTTCAAAATCTTTTATTGATTTATCTCCTATATGGAGCTTTGATAAATCTATATCAATCCCTGTTCCGCTCTTGAAAGCCACTTCTGATGTTGAAGAAAGAATCCCTGCCGCGCCGCAATCCTGGCATGCGGTTACGAGTTTACTAGAGAATATTTCAAGACAAGCTTCGATTAACTTTTTTTTCATAAACGGGTTTGCAATTTGAATAGATAATTTGTCTTCTTTTTTCTCATCACTCAATTTTTTTGATGCAAAACTCGCGCCTCCCATGCCGTCTTTCATAGTATGTGAGCCGACAAGCATAAGTTTTTGTCCCGGTTTAGCTTTGTTGGATGTAATAATTTCATCGTATTTTGCTATACCTATACAAGTAACATTGACAAGCGGATTTTCCGTAAATCTTTCGTTATATAAGACTTCTGTAGAGATTGTAGGAACTCCGATTGAATTTCCGTAATTAGAAATTCCTTCAATTACGCCTTTGATAATTCTTTTATTATCACCGAATTTTAAAGAGTTACAAAGCGCAATAGGACGCGCATTCATGGCAAGAACATCTCTGACAATTCCGCCGATTCCCGTTGCCGCTCCGTTGAAGGGTTCAACTGCACAAGGATGATTATGAGATTCCATTTTGAACAAAATTGCATGGTTTCCTATCTTTATTCCGCCTGCATTTTCGTCAGGGAAAATAGCATTTTCTCTTGGCAAAATATTTAATAACTCTTTTGAATGCAAATATCCGCAATGTTCACTGTATGTCGCGCTGAATAAGTGTAATTCAAATTCATTAAGTTCTCTGTTTAATTTTTCTTTTATGTAGTTTTTATATTTCATTTTTTATAAATTCAAAAACCTTTCTGCCGTCCGTAAGTCCAAGTTCTTCAAAAACCGCTCGTTCCGGATGAGGCATCATACCCATAATTTTGTTTTTTTCGTCATAAATCCCTGCGATAAAATCATCAGAACCGTTAACATTTTCTTGGTATCTCATAAAAATGTTTTCATCGTGAATTGCTCCTTGACATACGTAGTAACCCTGATGGTGTGCTATCGGGAGATTTATTATTTCATTATTAAATTCAAGCGGACAGACTTTTGATATGAAGTTTATATTCTCATTGTATGTTAATGCACCGGAAAGCAGCCTTGCCTCGCAAAGTATCTGAAAACCATTACAAATTCCCACGATTAAACTTTCACTTACGGGCAGTGATTTTACGGCATTGGAAAGTTTTGCAATCCTGCCTGATGAAATATGGTCGCCGTATGAAAATCCGCCGGGCAGAAATATCACATCATATTTTTTTTTGATAATGTCTTTATGCCAGATATATTCGGTATCCCAGCCGAAAAACTCACAGGCGCGTTTAGTGTCCTGTTCGCAGTTTGTTCCTAAAAAAGTTATTATTCCCGCTTTTATTGCCATATTACTTCGTATTCTTCTATTACGCTGTTAGAGAGGATTTCATCACATATTGTTTCAACGATTTTTTCAGCCTCATCTTTATTTTCAGCCTCAAAGCTTAAATCATAAATATTACCTACTTTACAAGATAAGTTCTCAATATTCAGTATACTTTCAACAGTCTGTTTGAGTGTTATTGCCTTAATATCCTTTATTGTAGGTTTTAGATTCACTTTTACTTGTACTTTGCATTTGTCCATAAAATATCCTTTTACAATAATTTTAACATTAACAAAATTTTACCGGCAAAAATTTTTTTTCAGGCGTTTTTAATAAATATGCGTATTAATCCTATAAATAATTACCCCTATAATAATCCGAGTTTCGGCTATTATTCAAGAGAAATTAAAGATAAAGATAAAATTAAAAATTCAAATTTTACCCTTTTTTTCAGAGATGATTTAGATTGGAATAAATTTATTGAACATATTGATAAAAAATATAAAAATGTTGATAGAGTAAATATATATAATTATGCAAGTTCGATAGGTTCAGAAGCATACACAATGGCAATGCTGTTATTGGAAAATAATGGAGAGAAAGCAGATAAATATTTTCCTGTTATTGCCAAAGATCGTGATCCGTACGTTATTGATATTGTACAAAGCGGGCTAATATCTATTCATTTGGACGAAGAAAAAAATATTAATAATAATACAGATAAAAAGTTCGAAAAATATTTTACTGTAGATAGAAATGTGCGTTTCTCATATGACAAAGACAAAGCAACTGAATTGAATGCAAAAGTTAATAATATTCTAAAAAACAGAGTTCGGTTTGAATGTGCTGACATAACCCGGGATTATAAATCTATAAAGAAAGATAATTCTATTGTTATGTGCAGAAATTTTTGGCCATATTTAGAAGATAATGATACCAGAAGAAGACTTGTCAAAAATCTCTATAATCAATTAGGCAATAATTCGTTATTAGTAATCGGCGAGTTTGATAACAAATATTTCCCCATAAATGAAGAGCTTATAGATGCAGGATTCAAACAAGTAGAAGGGCTTAAATATGTTTATCAAAAAGATGAAATTAGAGATAGGCTAAATAATTCTTATTTTTGTTACAGAGATAGCACTTGATAAAAAAACATATTTATTATATATTTTGTATAGGGGTTAGACGTAACGGAGTCACCTATTGGAATATAATAAATTAGACTTAGCGAGTATAGCAAAAAATTGTAACTTGTTTGATGAATCTGACATTAACTCTGTTATCGAAAAAATCATAGAGCTTGAAAATAATTATGAATACGCTGATTTAATTCAAATATATAATTATTTTCTTTCAGTATCAAAAACTCCTGATATTTTAATGAATGTAATTCGCTGTCTGGATAAATTCAGAGATAAATCTACATTGAGTTATTTGCTGGATATTTTACTGATGAAAAATATAGAAGAAAATGACAGTATTACAAAAGAAAAATACATTAATGTGCGTTCAATGTGTGCTAAGGCTATAGCGAATTACAAAGATACTTCTACCGTTACATCGCTTTTGTATTGTTTGAATAATAAAGATGAACACTACAAAATAAGACTTGCATGCGCTGACGCTTTAGGAAAAATCGGAGACAGATACGCAGTAGCCCCATTGATTGATGTGGTAAAAGATGAAGATGAAAAATCTGTATATTTAAGAGAAACTGCCGCTTCTGCATTAGGTATGCTCGGAGATTTGAGAGCGGTAGATCCTCTGGTTAATATTCTTGAAACACAAAAAGGAATATGGAGTAAATTCACATTCCTTAAAGAACGTGTAATTGAGGCTCTCGGCAAGATGAAACTTGAAAATAACGAACGAGTTTTTAATGCGCTGAAGAATTCTTTATCAGATGAATCTTCGCAAATAAGAATCAGCTCAATAGAAGCAATTATGGAAAGTGAAAACCCAAAAGCTCTTGATACAATTAAAAAATGTCTCTTTGACCCTGATAATGAAGTCAAAAAGAATGCGTTAATTGCATCTTATAATATTATAGGCAGAGATATTTTAGATGAAGTTATTGTGAATTCTTCATATTGTGACTTTCTTAAAATGGAAGCTGTATCTATGATTGCGGAGTATGAGGAAGATGAAGAGGAATTAATTTATCGCAAGGAGAAAGATAAAGATGAGTAGAGCAATTATCCTTTTGTCAGGCGGATTGGATTCTCTTGTAAGTCTCGGACTTGCAAAAGATGAATATAATATAGAACTTGCGCTGACTTTTGATTACGGGCAAAAATCTGCTCTTCAAGAAATTGAAACATCTAAAAATATATGTGAATATTACAACATCAGGCATAAAGTTATAAATCTTGACTGGCTTAAAGAAATTACACATACCGCGCTTGTGTCTTCCAATGCCGTGCCTTCAGGTGAAGAATTAAAAGATTCTTTAAATTCCGCAAAATCTGTTTGGGTGCCTAACAGAAACGGTTTATTTTTAAATATTGCTGCAAGTTATGCTGACGGTGAGGATTACGAATACATAATAATCGGGGCAAATAAAGAAGAAGGAGAAACTTTCCCTGATAATACGCAAGATTTTATTGACAGAGTAAATGCGGAATTTGAATTTTCAACCCGAAAAAAACCTGAAGTAGTTGCTCCCTTGATAAATTATAATAAAAATGATATAGTTAAAAAAGCGTTAGAAAAATCAATTCCGCTTGAATATGTGAGAAGCTGTTATCAAACCGGTCCGAAAAATTGCGGAATATGTGAATCTTGCACAAGATTGAAAAATGCATTAAAAAATAATGACGCTAACTACTTCATCAAAAAACTTTTTTAGGATATACTTAATTTTATGAAAATTGTTTTAATAGAAAAAGAGATTAAATATGAGGGATACCAATTAGCCCCACATTGGATTTACAAAAATTTCAATATCCAGGGGGATTCTATCGTTGCTTTTTGCGGCGAATGCGAAGTGAAACTCGATAAAATGGTTGATATTGAAGATGTTATTAACAATGAACCTATTTATTCAAAATATATGCTTAGTTTTATTTCAGAACAGTTTAATATAGATATAGTTGAAGGTGTTTTCAGACAAAGATTACTAATTTGTATAATTAAAGAAGCACTGGAAAAACGCGGGATAAAAGTTGTCAGAAGCGGAGATGACTTGTTTGTAAATAATAAAAAATTAACTGTTTCTATTGCGACAAAATCCATGACCTCTGTATTAATCCACACAGGAATAAATATTGATTCAACAAATGCGCCTATCCCGGCATGCGGATTAACAAACGATTTAGGCTTTACTGATATAGATAATTTTGCAAAAGAAATTATGGAAAACTACGCTAACGAAATTGATGATATAATCTTATCAGGAACAAAAGTGAGAGGAGTGTAAATGGACAGATCGGATGATTTTAATGATTCTAAAAAACCTTCACACATTACATATAAACAGTATCAAAAAAAAGTAATTCAAAAACCGAATGAGGGTTTAATGATATTTGTTTCAGCGTTTTTTATAATGCTGTTATTATTCTTAGCTGTAGCCAAACAAATTACGCCTGATGTCGATGTTACAATAGGCGACGGCAGCGCTGTAACCGCAGAAGATAAAAGCTCTGTAGACGACAGACTAAAAACTCTTCAAAACGAAGATGATGAATTAGCTTTAAATAAAGAAGATGAAATATTTACTCCGGAATTAGATGAAAAAGTTGTTGTACCTACAGATATAAAAACCCTAAAAGAGAAAGAAAAAGAAGAAGAAGCCAAGCAAAAAGAAGAAGCTAAACAAAAAGAAGCAGAAAAAGCCAAAGAACTTGAAAAAGAAAAAGCTAAAGAAAAAGAAAAGGCTAAAGCAAAAGAAGCGGAAGCTCAAAAAACAGAAACTTCTGCCGTAAAACTGGAATTCGCACCGACAATTACCGAGACAAAAACCATAAATTCCAAAGTTGTTGTAGGCTATTACGCAACAGATGCTCAAGCTCAGGTTGCAAAAGGTATTATATCGGAAGCAGGATTAGGAATTACTCCTTTTGTTAAAAATATCGGGGGCGCATATACAATTCAGGTGGGCTCATACTCCTCAAGAGAAAAAGCGCAGAATTTAGCGAATGAACTATTAAGAAACAATTTTCCGGCAAGAGTTATTACAGAATAAAAAAAAGGACTTCTTAAAAGAAGTCCTTTTTTTTATTCTTTCCAGAACCAATCACATTCGTGTTCACTGCATAAGGATTTTTCCAAATCAGCCATAAAGCTTTTTTTCGTCATTTCAAATGTAACAGGAGTTATAGAAACCTTGTTATTCCTAACAGCAGCTATATCTGTATGAGCGTCTTCCGGCTCATGAGTCAATTCTCCTGCCATCCAGTAATATACTTTACCTCTCGGATCGGTTCTTTTTTCATAAGTATCAGTGAACATTCTGCGTCCGAGTTCCGTAATCTCAATACCTGCTATATCTTCTGATTCTAATGACGGAGTATTTATATTCAACATACTTTTTGGAGGGAAGTTAAACTCTTTCAATTTAGGCAGCAATAAATTAACAAATTGCGCGGTAAATATAAAGTTTTCATATTCAGAATGCATACTTGCCAGAGATACCGCAATACTCGGCACACCCATCATAGCGCCTTCCATAGCGCAGCTTACCGTACCTGAATATAATATATCAGCTCCTAAATTAGGACCGTGATTAATGCCTGAAATAACAACATCCGGCTGTTCTTCCTGCGATAATATTGCATTTATACCTATTTTAACACAGTCTCCCGGTGTCCCTGTTGTAACCCATGTTCTCTTTGAACCAAAAATAGGTTCCAGTTCTTCAACCCTAAGCGGCGTATGCAGTGTCAATGAGTGACCAGCGGCGCTTCTTTCTCTATCCGGCGCGATAACATATACTTCATTTTCTTTTGCTAATACTTCTGTTAAAGCTCTAATGCCGTTAGCAGCAATACCGTCATCATTGGAAATTAAAATTTTCATATTTCTCCTTCTTGAAAATAAAAAACTAAAAATCTTCTCAACTATATATTACAATTATACGGATAAAAACTCCAATTTAAAGCCTGAAAAGTAAAGTTATGTAACAAAAATATAACCAATATAAAACATATAGCAATAGTATATAAAAATATTTTTTTATATATATAACACGAGGAAAGCTTTAAAATGAGGAATCAAAAAAGATTTTAAAGCACACACACTACACTTCACACTATTACGAGGAATGATTAAGATTTTTCAGTTTTACATTCCAAGAGCCGCTTCAGGCTCTTTTTTTTGGTTATGATGAAGTTACATTTATTTATTTTATTAATAAATATCAATATCTTCTAAAAGTTTAACTTCAAACTCACAGCCAGCCGGAATTGAAATTCTTTTTCCCTTTGCAAATATTGCAAATACAGGTGAGCCGACAATATTTACACCATAAACAACAACACCGGCAGCCACAGTAAACGGTGTCAGCAAAATTGTAAAAGGACCGTCTGACAAAGAAGCCGTAGCTCTTATCATCTTATGATAAAATCTTTTTCCGGGTTGCATTGAATTTACAACACCTTTTAGATAACCTCTTTGACCCTTAATATTGTTTATAAAAATCTTTTTATGATTTGCTTTTGTAATTTTTGCATGAACTGATATTGTAGAACCTCTAAAAACCATACTGTCCACTATTAAAACTACCAATCCTCCGTTACCGGCAATTTGCGGCTGATGAGAATCTAAAATAATACCTTTAAAAACAGTGCCTTCCGGAACTGTAATATATGTCTGGGTTACGGGCTTTACTGATTTAAAAGATACACTCGTGCCTTCCTTTAAATAATCAGAAATAACGGAAGTAGATTTAACTCTAAATTTTGTGCCTTTTTTAATTCTTATTGCGGTTGCAGCTGTACTGCCCGAATAGTTCGGCAAGTTCTTAACCCCGACCGAAGGTTTTGAAGACGGAGTTGACGGCAAAGTTTTCGGAGGTAAAGGCATATTTGATGATGAAGGAGACGTATTTGTTTTAGGCAATGGCGGAAGCGATTCTAATTCCAACTTAGAGGGATTATAGTTTCGTCTTATTTCATCATCAACAGATGTATCAAGCTCCAACGCTAATGCAAATGAGCTCAATAAATTAATAGCTAATAATACACTTATAATTTTTTTAATCATACTTACCTGCTGGTCGACTACTTTTTTCAAAATCTCTGATTTTATTAAAAAGTGTCATCACGGATTTGATCCGGGATCTCCTTACTTTAAAAGTTCATTAATTGCTTTAGCGGCTTTTTTACCGGCACCCATAGCATTAATAGCGTTTGACTCTCCGACAGGGGCAACATCTCCTCCGGCGTAAATACATTCAGCCGAAGTTTCGCATTTTTCGGAATCAACAGTGATATAACCCCATTTATCTGTAATTATTTCTAATCCTTCTGCCTTTGCAGACTTTTGGATAATAGGGTTTGGACCGGTACCGAGTGCAACAATTACTGTATCTACGTCCATTGTCTCAATTTTTCCGGTGGAAACAGGTCTTTGGCGACCGCTTTCGTCAGGTTCGCCCAGCTCCATAACCTCAAGTTCCACAGCTTTTACATAGCCGTCTTCACCGATAATCTCTTTTGGCGCATATAAGAATTTAAAAATTATGCCTTCTTCTTTTGCGTGTCTGATTTCTTCCAAACGAGCCGGAAGTTCTTTTTCCGTTCTTCTGTATACTATATAAACTTCTTCAAAACCCACACGGACTGCTGTTCTTGCTGCATCCATCGCAACGTTTCCGCCGCCAAATACCGCAACTTTTTTACCTACTTTTAACGGTGTAGGAGAACTTTCACTTCTTCCCGCTTTCATAAGGTTTACACGGGTTAAAAACTCGTTAGCAGAAAATACTCCGTTTAAGTTTTCACCCGGAACATTAAGCATTTTTGGAAGACCTGCACCCGAACAAATAAATATCGCGTCAAATCCGTCTTCTTTTAATTGTTTTAGTGTTATAGATTTACCAACAATAACGTTTGTTTTGAATTTTACTCCCATAGATTTCAAATTAGAAATCTCTCTGTCTAAAACATTTCTAGGTAATCTGAAAGGAGGGATGCCGTATCTTAAAACACCTCCCAATTCGTGAAGCGCTTCAAATACTACTACTTCATGACCTGCTTTTCTTAAATCAGCCGCTGCAGTCATACCTGCGCAGCCTGAGCCGACAACGGCAACTTTTTTACCTGAAGGTATAATTTCAGAAATTTCTGCAGATGTATAATCTCCGGCAAATTTTTCCAAAGCGCCTATAGCTATAGGTTCACCTTTAATCCCTAATACGCATCTACCTTCACATTGACGTTCCTGAGGACAAACACGCCCGCATACAGACGGCAGCATACTGGTTTCGCGGATTATTTCTCCGGCTTTTTCTAATTCACCTGCTTTTAAAGCCATTATAAATTCAGGAATTTTAATATTTACAGGACAGCCGGCAACACATCGCGGATTCTTGCAATTCAAACATCTTGACGCCTCTATTTGAACTTGTTCAGGAGTTAAATTACTCTCAACAGGTTCAAAATTTGAACGTCTTTCTATTTTACATTGTTCTTGCACATGTTGTCTTTGCGAATTTTTTTCTTGCGCCTCTGTCATTTTATATCCCCTTCTTAAATATCTCTTTGTTGATGATAATATTGTACTTAAAAAAAATATGTCATGCAAGAAAGTAATACTTGCTTATGGTTTTTTATATTTAGAAAACGTACTTGCAAATAGACTTTGGCAGGTGTAAAATTATCTTATGAGCATAGATATTTGTGAAAAAAGTTTAAAAACGCTTGAATACGATAAAATACTTGAAAGATTAGCTGGGTTTGCAAAATTAGAGCAGAGCAGCAATTTGTGTCTTAATGCAAAACCGTTTGACAATATCGTACAAATTCGCGATGAGCTTACTTATACCAAAGAAGCTAAATGTATTCTTGATATGCCTGATGATTTACCTATAGAGTTTGTAGCCGACGTTAAAAAAATCCAAAAAGGTTTACTAACAGGTTATCTTTCTGAAGAAGAATTAATAAATATTGCAAAAACTATACGAACTTCGCGTCTGGTTAAAAGATTTTTGAATGATAATTTAATAGAGAATTCTAAATTAAGAACCTTAGCAGAAAATTTGTTTGTAAATAGAGATTTAGAAGATATGATTATTCCTGTCTTTGATGAAAATTTAAAGATACGTCCTGATGCAAGCAAAGAGTTGAAAGCGCTTAACACTTCACTAAAGGATAACGAAAAAAACCTCAAGAATAAAGTGAATGAGCTTTTAAATTCACCTGATTTTGCTAAACATCTTCAAGATACAATTTACACAACCCGCGATGACAGAATAGTATTTCAGGTTATGGCTTCCTCAAAAAGTAAAGTGCCCGGTATTGTTCACGATGTTTCCGCTACAAACAAAACTTTTTACATAGAACCTCAGCAAATTGTTTCATTAAATAATAAACTCAGAGAAATAAAAGCGAATATTCATGCCGAAATAATCAGAATATTAGTTAATTTAAGTAATCATGTCCGCGCAAATATAAATGAAATTATATTAAGCGAAGAAATTTTAGCCCTGATTGACTATCATTTTGCAAAGGCTCGTTATGCAGTAAAAACACAATCTATAGAGCCGGAAATTGTTATGGCAAAATTTGTTGAAATTGAAAATATGCGTCATCCTTTATTAATTGAAACTGTTGAAAATGTTGTTGCAAACGATTTTGAAATAGGAAAAACATATAAATCAATTATAATAACAGGCTCTAATACAGGAGGTAAAACAGTAACGCTAAAAACGGCAGGGTTGTTTATTTTAATGGCGAAAACAGGAATGTTTTTACCATGCTCTATGGCTAAAATTTATCCGTTTGAAAAAATATTATGCGACATCGGAGATGATCAAAGTATTCTGCAAAGTCTATCTACATTTTCGTCCCATATGACAAATATTATTGAGATTTTAAGACAAAGTAACAACAATTCTTTTGTACTGCTCGATGAAATTTGCGCAGGCACAGATCCTCACGAAGGCGCTGTTTTGGCGCAGGTTATTCTGGAACAGCTTGCTTCAAAAGGAGTGTTTTCAACTATTACAACTCATTATGGCGAATTAAAAGCTTTGGAATACACAAATCCTTATTTTAAAAATGCTTCCGTGGAGTTTAATACTCAAACACTAAAACCTACTTATAAATTGATGATAGGTATTCCCGGATTGAGCAATGCAATCTCAATTTCTCAAAATTTAGGTCTTGATATTGATCTGGCTGAAAAAGCAAGAGCAATAGTTATGTCGCAAAAAGATCCTTCTATGGTAGTGGTTGAAAAATTACAGGAAACACAGCAAAAACTTTCGCAAAACCTTGAAGAAGCAGAAAATATTAAAGAAACCTCCGAAATTATAAAAAAAGAATATGAGGAAAATCTTTCAAATATAAGAAAAGATAAAAAGAAAACAATAAAAGTAATTAAAGACAAATTTGACCATGAAATTCTTGATGCAAAAGCAGAAATCAAAGATATTCTTGAAGAAATAAGACAGGACAAATCCGAAAAAATTGCACGCCGTTCATATGCGAGGCTTGCACAGCTTGAACAAAACTTCAGGGAAAAAGTCGGCAAATATGAAGAAAAACAAGAATACAAAGAAATAGATTGGAACAGCATAAATATCGGCGACAGTTTGATATTAAAAGAACTTAATCAGCCTGTAACAGTACTTTCGCTGCCTGATAAAAATAATAATATTAATGTTCAAATGGGAAATTTCAAAACAAAGATTAAGACTGACAAGCTTGCTCCGTATGATTCTGTTTTTGAACCAAAAAAAGCATATATTCCAAGCAGCTATGAAAGTTTTGAACTTAAAAAAACAAATATTTCCAATACACTTGATTTGAGAGGATTTAAAGTTGAAGATGCTCTTGACAGTTTGGAATTTTATTTAGATAAAGCGAGTTTAGCGAATATTTCGCCTGTTTATATTATTCATGGTCATGGAACAGGAGCTTTAAAATCCGCGGTTCGTGATTTTATCTCAACATCACCTTATGTTGCCAATTACCGCCCTGGCGAAGAAGGCGAAGGCGGCGACGGAGTAAGTGTTATAGATATAAAATAATGTTGTTGCTATACTGATTATATATGATAAAATATGTTTAAGAATATAAGAAGGATGTAACAATGGATATAAATAATCTAAGAAAAGAGTACGAATTAATCGACTTATTCTGTAATCTTGCAGAAATTCCGTCCCCTTCATTGAGGGAAGATAACCTGATAAAATGGATTGAAAATTACTGTAATATAAACGATTTGGAATTAAGTCTTGATGATTATAATAACATATATATTAAAGTCCCGTGCAACGACTGCAATAAGCCTCCGCTTCTTTTATCAGCGCATATGGATGTTATAGGAGATGACAGCCCTGTTAAGTTATATATGGAAGGCGACTTAATCAGAGCAGAAGGCAGAACTTTAGGAGCTGATGATAAAGCGGGACTGGCACAGGCGCTTTTGTTGGCTAAAGAATTAAAAAATCTTGATATCAAACATGGTGATTTAGAATTAGTATTCACAAGAGACGAAGAATTCGGAATGACAGGAATTAGAAACGTGGATTTTTCAAGGCTGAAATCAAGATATGTTCTTGTATGCGATGCAGATGCATTGGGACAATTAGAAACCGCCGGAGCAAGTTATATTAACGTACATATTGAAGTTAATTCATTTAAGGGCGGTCATTCAGGAATTGATATTGCCGACCCTATGCGTGAAAATGCCGTAAAATTGATTGCAGATATAGTTGCTAATCTCCCGCAAGGTGTATATTATTCTGAAGGAAATGAAGTTATAACCTCCTGTAATATCGGCGGCATAAGAGGAGGAGATATTAATGTTACTAACGTAATTAATACTTTTGCAGAAGCGGCATATTCTATCAGAAGCTCAAGCAAAGAATATGAAGAAGAATTAAAACAACGAATGATTAACGAAATTAATGATTTTAATAAAGAATATGAAGATACTGCAGAAGCAAAAATAAATTTTGAAGAACATCTTCCCGCTTTTGAAAAAAATGAAGATAAATACATTCCGATTTTGTTTGAAACCATAGCTAAAAAAGTCGGCATAAGTGTGGATATTTCAACTTTCCATGCCGGAGCAGAAACACATATTTATGCAAACAAAACAAATTCTGACGGAGAAAAATTTATACCATATTTAATAGGATTAGCAAATATATGCAATATGCATTCTAAAGAAGAAAATGTTGATTATAAATCCATGTTAAAAGGACATGAATTTTTGACATCATTGTTTAAAGCTTATAATTCATAATAAGCTATATTGGGTGCTTAACATTATCTTATGAGAAAGCCTTAAATCCGCGTTCTACACTTTTACCTAAAGCATTTTTTACAGATTCATATTCTGTCTGCATTGCAGAATGTTCCGCATCTAACTTCTTCAAATCTATATCATATTTTTTATCTTTTGCCTGAATTTCATTTACTGCATTTTGGTACTCAACTTCTGCCTTTGCAATAGCCAATGAGTTTTCTCTAGATGATATATCATTTAATACTGAGTATGATTTAGATTTCCAGGTTGAATTACCCATATTCTTATATTCTGCAGAGCCCTCTTCTTGATAGATAACCTGCTCCATAGAAATGATACCGTTTTCTAATGCAAACTGCAGCCATTCCGCATTATTCATAAGTTTAGCGTTTAATTCCGCATAATTATCAGAACCGGCAGCTTTAGAAGTTTCGCTTATTCCGCCCATTCTGTACCATAAATTTTTATACCATTCATATTTAGGGTCATTTTCATTAGCAACTTTTTCATCAGGAAGATTTTCTAATAAAGTTCGATAAGCACTTTTAATTTCTTCACAAGTGTTTAACCAAGAGTAGAACGTTTCAACGCGTGCTTCATAATCATTCATATCTTTTTGATATTGCGTTTTATCAAACTCATCTCTCATGAAAGCATTTTTCATATCTGCTTCAAAACTGTCTAAGAATTGCAATAACCAATTATAATTAAGCCCTAATGAATTAGCGCCTTCATTATCTTCTATAACATAAAACAAATCAACAGCTTTTTGTTTGATAGTTTTAAGTACCTTATTGCCGCTTGCATCGGTTACATAATCACCATTTGAATCAAGTACGTAATTGCTTAATAATATTTTAGCTTCGTTACTAATACCGCTAAAAAGTGCAGTTTCATCTTTTTCTAAACAATATAAAACCTGACCTGCAGCAGGATTTGTATTTGAAACAGCATTAGAAACTTCAATCAAAGTTGGAGAAAGCCCTGCAAAATAAATTGCTGAACCTGTAATTTCACTGCTGCCAAAAGTTAAACTTGAACCATTAGATGTTGTGTATGATTTCGGATAACTAGCATAGCTCATATCTAAATCTAATAAGTGAGCAAGCACGTGTTCATAACAGCCTTTGCTTCCTCCCTGAGCATTCTGGTAACAAGGTTTAGATGCCAAATCGAATTTTTCGTATAATTCATCGCCTTCTTCTGTTCCTACTCTTACCCAATAGTCATCCGTATTTGGTTTTGTTCCGATAGCTTCTTTAGGATAATTCATCAATTCTTCGACCCAAGCGCCAAAGATGCCGCTCGGTTTAGTTTCATCAGTATAACCTAAAGATGCAGCCCATGCCGCAATGCCGTTATTGCTTAAACCGTTTACAAACTTGTCATATAATGCCTGAGACATACCAATAGGGTTATTGTTGTTGTCAAATTGATCATAATTTACTGACCATACACCGGTATTACTGTCATAATTTCCGATTACTGACATCAAAGGATTAGTCGGTTCGTTTATAAAATCATACAATCCTGTTATATCATTTTTATCAAACCATTCGGCGTAATTTTCACCGTATAAATCTGATAAAGCCTGAGCATATTTAGGGTTTTCCGTTAAAGGAACATCATAACAAGCTAAGAATTCACTCAATGTATTACTTTTCTCATAATTTACTTTATCTGTTGAGCCTACTAATAATTGACCGGATGTATTTATTAAACCATACTGGTTCTTTAATTCGCCATATGACATAATTAATCCTGCGGTCATTTTTTGGGAAATACTTGAACCGTCAGCATCATAAGTGGAATACATTAATTGAGAAGCATTTAGCGCTTCCACATATTTTGCA
>Ga0153920_1000069_pt1 | contig 40688 bp, 39 predicted proteins | sample TSNJ004MetaG_FD_104713 | JGI IMG/M metagenome (GOLD analysis project Ga0153920, IMG submission 104713) | Attine ant fungus gardens microbial communities from New Jersey, USA - TSNJ004 MetaG | ecosystem: Host-associated > Fungi > Mycelium > Unclassified | place: USA: New Jersey, Brendon T. Byrne...
GCTCTAAAATAGAGTTATAATAAAAAGCAAGAGGCAAAGCCTGAAAAATGGCTTTGCCCCACGTAACTATCAACATATCTTATATCAGTTATTACAGTTTACACATACTTTGAAAAAGTCTCCATGACCCTTCTATTTATTTCGTAGCGAGCTTTTTCCACATCAATTGTCGGAAACTCACCTTTATCATATAACATGCGTCCCCGAACCATTGTAAAAACCACATGATTACCATGAGCGGCATATACCAGATTAGATGCCGGTGAAGTAAGAGGCGTCATCCCAGGGTGCTTAAGGTCAAGAGCAATGATGTCGGCATCCCGTCCACAGACAATCATCCCAGCTTCATGATCCCGTTGCTGAGATTTAAGACCGCCCTTGATTGCCATAGATAAAACCTGATTTGCATCAGCGAAGCAAGGGTCATTATTTATCATTTTCTGATTTAATGCGGTAAACTTCATTGTATCAAACATATCCCCTGAATTATTAGAGCAGACGCCGTCAGTACCAAGAGCGACGTTGATGCCCTTTTGTATAAAAGGCTTAAGATTAGCAAAACCGCAGCAGCATTTTAAGTTGCTGCAGGGATCATGAACAACAGAGGATTTGCTTTCGCTTAAGACACTCAGTTCATCAGATGTCACATAAATACCGTGGACTGCCACGACATGAGAATCAAAAACACCGTGCTTTTTCAGGCACATGATGGGTGTGTCGCCATAATTCTTCAAGGCATACTCCATTTCAAATTGTGTTTCACACAGATGAGCATGAATACTGATATTTTCTTTTAAAGCCAAATCGGCAATAAATTCCCATAGCTCGGGAGTGGTTTGAAAAACACTCTGAATACTTGTATCGCATTGAATGCGTCCATCGTCAAACCCATTGTAATTACGAATCAGCTCAAGTGATTCCTTGACTAAAAGAATGTTGCCAGGATCTTGTCCGGGAGAGTTCGTAATGCTTTCACAAATATTAGCTTTAATCCCACTATCAATCGCTGATTGCAAGATCGTGTGGGAAGAACGGTACATATCACTAATTGAAGTGGTGCCATAAGCTAACATCTCGGCAATACCAAGAAGGGAGCTATAATAGTAATCCTGATTCGTAAGTGCTGATTCTGCGGTCCAGATATGCTCAAGCCATTCCTCCATAGGCACATCGTCCTTAAAACCCCTTAAAATAGTCATTGGTGTATGTGTATGTGCATTGACCAAACCCGGACAAAGAAGTAAATCATTGGCATCTACAAAATTATACGATGCAGGAAGTGACTTCGGATAGTCTGTGCCCACATATGAAATAATGCCTTGTTCAATCACAAGATATGCATCAAATAAAATAGTGTCCTTTTCATCTAACGTCATAATCGTAGCATGGCTGAAAAAATGATTTTGATTCATAGTATCTCCCCTTACGTTCTATCTGTTAAGTATACGCCGCAGGTTATATATGTCAACTAGAAGATGTGATTTTTGATGAAATTGCACAAAAATACTAGTGGATACAAAAAATGCATTGACAATATCACAAATAAATAATATAATTGTTACGTAAACAAAATTTGAAAGTTTACGTAACAAAAGAGGATGAGGTAATGTGTTTTGGAAGGAGGAAGAAAAGTGAGAAAAGTAACAAAGAGGATTTCCATATTGATGATCTTGGCAATGATAATAACTTTACTTGGAGGGTGTTCCGGTCAAGGTGCCGAGAGCGAAGAAGAATCTAAGACAGAAGCAAGCGAAACGGAAACTAAGGCGTCAGATCAGGAGTCTGGCGGTAAAGAAGAGTTATCCTTGTGGTTCTGGGGAGCTTCTGATTATCAGAGGGCGGCAATGGATAAGTATTTGGTGCAGGCTTTCAATAAGTCGCAAGAAGAGTATGAGCTTATCGTAGAATACCGCGCATCTGTAGATAATGATATTGCGGTTGCTCTTTCAGGGGGCGAAGGACCGGATATCGTCTATGGCTCAGGACCTGCTTTCGTTGCCGGATATGCAACCGAGGATTTGTTTTTAAATCTGGATGGATATTCAGATACATATGGCTGGAAAGACAGAGTGTTGAATCCATGCTATGAAATATGTACAATTGACGGAAGTCTGTATAGTATTCCAGGAGCGCTTACTTCAACAGGTATTTTTTATAATAAGAAAGTATTGGAAGACAATGGATGGGAAGTGCCAGAGACTTATGAACAAGTCATTGATATTATGGAAAAAGCAATGGAAAAGGGTTTATATGCAGGGCTTACCGGAGCTAAGGATTGGCGATATACCAACGAAATGTATGTAGGTATGATGTTGACCCATGTGGCAGGCTCCGAAGCGATGTACAACGTTCTGAGCGGAGAGCAAAAGTGGAATTCCAAAGAAGTTACAAAAGCAATGGAGGTTTTGGTTGATTGGTATCATAATGGCTATCTGGCTGGAGATGATTATTGGAACCTTGATTTCAATGAGGCAGCTTCCATGTTTGCTAATGAGCAGGCACCATTTTTCTTTGGCGCATTTAATGTTTTTCAGTTCATTAAAAATGTAGCGACAGAAGAGCAATGTGATAATGTTGGCTATATACCTCTGCCCAATTATGATGGCTCTGGTAAAGAGACGACTTCATTAGGCGCGATTTGTTCATTCTCAATTAATGCCAATTGTGAGAATCCCGATGGGGCGGCAAAAGTACTGGATTTCATGCTGAGCATAGAGTTTGCCGAAGGAATGTCAGCAGAATGGCCGGGCTATTGGGGAATGCCGATTAAAGAATTAGCAGATGTCAATGTTGAAGCATATAGCGGCATCTATAGGGAATACCTTGTGGCTTGTATGGGAGCCATTAATGCCCTTGAGCGTGGCGATTTTGGGTTTGGCGCAGCAACCTGTTTTCCGCCTAGCACCTATGAAGCAAGTATAGATATTGATACAGTATGGTTTGGAGAAGCGACGGTTGAGGAATATTTAGATAATCTGGATAAGGCATACGAGGAAGATGTGGCAAATAATGCGGTTCCGACGATTCCAAAACCTGCAATCAGTGAATAAAACAGTTTCGTAAGGATGAGGGCGATGAAAAAGCAAGAGGCTAAATATATTCTTTTTATACTGCCGGCAATTTTAGTTACTGCAAGCGTAGTTGTAATACCGGGGATCAACACGATCTATTCATCATTTACTAGCTGGAACGGTTTTTCTTCCGACAAAAATTTTATTGGACTTACTAATTATATGTCGCTATTTCAAGATAAATATTTTTGGATAGCACTCAAGAATAATATCATCTGGCTGGCTCTATTTCTTACCATACCTGTTCTTATAGGTATGGTAGGAGCCCTGCTTTTGCTTAATAGGCGGCGGGGGCGTAATCTCCTTCAGATGACGCTGTTGATTCCTTATGTTTTGGCACCGGTAGTCAACGCAATGATATGGAAAAACATTATATACAGTCCGACATCAGGAATTATTGGATTTATTAATAGCTTGAACCTCGGGTTTACCATCGGCAATCCTCTGATCAGTAAAAGCTATGGCTTGATAGCTGTTGCAGCAGTAGATATTTGGCACTTTTGGAGTTACCTGATGATCATTTATTTGGCAGCACTGCGTCAGGTCCCGGGCGATCAGGTGGAAGCTGCTACCGTGGATGGAGCGACTTATTTTCAGCGATTCAGATATGTTTACTTTCCCAATATAAGACCGACGGTGAGCTTAATGACAATAATGATTATTATATTTTCTTTTCTGGCGTTTGATTATGTACAATTGATGACTCAAGGGGGGCCGGCTCATTATACAGAATTACTTAGTACATTGGCCTACTCATTTGCCTTTAGTGAGCGAAAGCTTGGAATGGCGTCAGCTGTCTCAATGATTATGAGCTTCTTTGGTCTCATTGCATCGTTTATCTATATGAAACTGAGCAAGAAGGAGGAAAGGGAATAATGAAAAACAGAAAATATGCAATTGTTATACAATGGATCATCATAGCTATTCTCATTTTTGCTGTTTTATTCCCTTTATATCTGGTTATTATTAATGCCTTTAAAGAGCATGCAGATATTGTCTTGAATCCGATTAGCTTTCCAGGTTCATTATATTTTGATAATTTTGTAAAGGCCTGGAGAACTGGAAGCTTTACGACCGGATTTTTAAATAGTCTCCGCCTTGTTATCGTGGCGGCCGCCATTGTATTGATCGTATCATCATTTGCGGGATATGCTCTTGGGATGAAACGATTTAAAGGTAAAGGATTAGTGTTATCGTACTTCTTATTGATCATGACGATTCCGGTGCAACTGTTTTTGTTTCCGCTGTATGGTATCTTTGCAAAATTAAACCTGATTGGGAACATCTATGCGGTAGCCTATGTTATTGCCGCAATTAACATGCCTTTGGCAATTATGCTGATGCGAACATTCTTTATAGGTGTGCCGCTGCAGCTGGAGGAGTCAGCAAAGTTAGATGGCGCCAATACAAGACAGGTTCTTTTTAAAATTGTATTCCCCTGTGTAAAACCAGGATTTATAACTGTCGCAGTTATTGTCATTTTGAATGCATGGAATGAATATCTCATCTCTTCAACATTTTTACAGGGAGAGAAGAATTTTACAGCGACCTTAGGATACTTGTCATTAAATGGCGGTGCGGTCACTTTTGACCAGGGAATGAAGATGGCCGGTGCATTAATGATTGTCGCACCTATTTTACTTTTCTTTTTGTCGATGCAAAGATATGTTGTTGATGGACTGACTGCAGGCTCAGTCAAAGAGTAGGAGGTGCCTCATGAAGCGGGAAGATTTCAATAATGCCATGGTGCAAAATGTTTATGACGTGCCTGATTTATTAATTGAGCAATGTGCAAAAATAGAAAAAGATGCACGCCTTGTGATCTCAACACCAGAAATATTTGATCTTACCAGAATATTGATAACAGGATGCGGAGATTCTTATGCTGCTGCCTTAGCTATGAAACCAGCGCTGGAATATTTAACAGGTATTCCGACCGAGGTTATTCTGACTGTGGATTTAGCAAGATATACACCAGCCGAATTGCTGGCAAGAAAGCATGGAACCACGTTGGTTTTAGCAGTCAGCAATTCTGGCGCAGTGGCAAGGGTAGCAGAAGCCATTAAGCGGGCAGGCAACTATGGCTGCTTGACCGTGGCAGTGACTGGAAACAAAGAATCTAAACTTGCAAAGGCTGCTAAGAAGGTCGTGCCTTTATCTATTCCTCGGTTTGTATCGGGAAATGGGGTACGCAGCTATTTAGTCTCGATGCTGTCCTTGCTGATCATAGCCATAAGGTTGGGTGAAGTTTGGGGAAGATATACAATGGAAACAACGCAGCACTACCTTGATGCCATCTGCGCATATTCGATGGCATTTAAAAAGAGCCTTAACGAGTTGGATATGCAGATGTTTGAGATTGCAAAAAGAAATGCGTCAAAAGAGTTGTTTGACTTTATTGGTTCTGGCGGTAATTATGGCACAGCGTGGTTTTCCCAAGCTAAAATGATTGAGGCGACAGGAGAGTGGGCCACCTATGCAGACACAGAGAGCTGGCTGCATCTGAATTGCTTTCTTAAGCATTTATCAAGGAAATTTACGATTATTTATGCCTCATCAAAAGGCCCAGAATTAAGTCGTTCTTTAGAGATGATTTCAGCGATCAGCGAGATGAAAGAGGAATTGTATGTTATCACTGACGGTAAATCATTGAAAGTTCCTTCGCAAGTTGCGGTGATTGTGATTCCGGAATGCGAACAACAGTGGCTGTGGCCCTTGCTTAACTATTTGCCGGTTTCATTGTTGGCAGGATACTTGTGTGAACTAAAAGGAGAGGCATATGGGCGTGGTGGCAGAGACAATTGGCAAGCTTGCGGAACAACTAAATGGCTGACAGACAGTGAAATACATATTTTATAGAAGGAGTGCTATGATCGAGGAATTTAATTTTGAAACTTGTAAGAATGATGTGTATCCACTTACGGATATCGTAGATGACGTGATCACAAAAAGTGGCATCAAGGAGGGAATGTGTATTGTGCATATACCACATACCACAGCAGGCCTGTGTATCACCTCCAAATGGGACGAGGCGGATTTTGCAGATATCAAATCGGAAATGCGGCGCATTGTGCCCACAAGGGTAGATTTTTATCATCAATTTGACACCCCGGAGGATGCAGCGGGACATATTAAATCCATCTTAATTGGCAGCACGCTTCAAATCATTATTAAGGATGGGAAAGCGCTTCTGGGAAGCTCTCAGGGAATCTATTTTCTGGAGTTTGATGGTCCGCGAAGCCGAATGTGTTATGTAAAGACTTATCAATGCTAGTGTGCTAAAGACGCAAAACGAAATGAGGATTCTGTATGAGAAAAACGAAATTAATTTTGAACTGTGATCCGGGAACAGATGATTCGGTATGCATTATTATGGCATTGACACATCCTAAGATCGATCTGCTGGCGATAACTGCAGAAAGCGGAAATCTGCCGGCAAGTCAAAGCTGTGCAAATGCTTTAAAGATTTTAGAATTGATGGGAAGAGAAGACGTACCGGTGGCGAAAGGAATGGAGCACCCATTGGTGCGGGAATATCCAAGTGATCCATATTCCCATGGGGTGGATGGTCTTGGCAATCATTTTTTTTCCGAACCGAAATTGAAGCCGGACAGCCGCCACGCCGCACTCATGCTAATTGAGCAGGTGGAAAAAAGTCCGGGCGAGGTTACAATACTTTCGACTGCTCCATTGACAAATATTGCCCTGGCTTTTATGATAAAACCAGATATTATTTCTATGGTCAAAGAGGTATACCATTTAGGTGGTGCATATGGCGTGACAGACTATGCATTTTTAAATGCTACTGGGGATAATCCGATGAGTGAATGGAATGTTTATGTAGATCCGGAGGCGGCTAAAATAGTGTACGAGTCGGGCGTAAAGCTGACGACTATAGGTCTTGATGTGGCTTTTAATCCCGAATGGGTTAATATTCAGGAGGAGTCGCTCAAAAAGCTAGAGAAACTAAATACGAAAGCCTCCCGGTATGTTTTGGAGATTATTGATTATGTCGATAAAAATAATTCTCTGCCCAACTTATTTAATAATGGTCCCATTGACACTGTGGCGATGTGTACGGTGATTGATCCGGATATTATTCAAACAAAAGAAATTCATGTGGAGGTCGATACCAGTGATAATCAATTGACAAGAGGTATGACGATCTGGGATAGACGAAACCATTTTAAATGGACGCATATTCCATCTATTCAAACCGCTTGTGCGATCAATAGCGAACGCTATCAGAAGGTTTTTGTTGAAGCCGTAGCAGGGAGGTCATATGATGAAATCTAAAATGAAAAGCAAACACACGCCGACAATACATAATGCAGCTGGATATGGGGAAATTGCCAAAACCGTACTGATGCCAGGTGATCCTTTAAGGGCGCGCCACATTGCCGAGAATTATCTTGATGATGTCCGGCTTGTCAGTGAGATTAGAGGGATATGTGCATATACAGGGAAGTATCAGCAAAAAGAGGTTTCTGTAATGGCTAGCGGTATGGGGGCCGGATCCATGGGAATTTATTCTTATGAATTGTTCCGATACTATGATGTGGATCATATTATCAGAGTGGGCTCCGCAGGAGGTCTTTCGCCACATTTAAAGCTTAAGGATCTAGTCATTGGCCTTTCGTCCAGCACAGATATCGGATATGCTGCGCAATACCAACTTACGGGAACCTTTGCCCCCTGTGCTGACTTTGGGCTTGCCAAAGCGGCATATGAATACGGTATTGGCCATGGAATAAATGTCCGTGCAGGGATGCTGTTTTCGGGAGAAGCATTTTACTATGAAGAAGCCATTCTTAGGAAATGGGCAGATATGGGAGCGTTGGCTGTGGAGATGGAATCAGCGGCGTTGTATATGAATGCGGCAAAGTTAGGTAAAAAAGCATTGGCTATTTGTACGATTTCTGATTTAGTATTTTCTGGTGAAAAATGTAGTGTTGAAGAACGTCAGACGAGTTTTGATGATATGATTACAATGGCGTTAAGTATAATTGCATAATGAAAGGAATGAAATTCAAATGGCTGGTTCAAGATATACCGTACGTGATTTGGCTAAAGATGCAGGCGTATCTATTGCAACCGTATCACGTTACCTCAATCAGGATTACTCTTCTATGAGTGAGAACACCCGCAAGAAACTAGATGAATTGGTGGAGAAAAACGATTATGTCTATAGCAAAATAAAAGCGCCTATCAATATAGCGGTGGTTATACCAGATATCACAGATCCCTTTTTCGCACAGATTGTGGAAGAGATTGAAAGCTGTGCTGAGATTAGTAAATATAATGTACAGCTTTGCTTAAGTCAGGAATCTTTTGAAAGAGAACGTCAGTATATTAAAAAATTATTACAGCAAAATGTTAGTGGCATTATTTATATGAGTACAGTTAATGAGGAGCAAAATTGTTATGATATGCTAAAGGAAGCAGGCAAGCCTTTTGTTGTTTTGGACAGCTACTTATCGGAATATAATGTGCCGGCGCTGGTGTTTTCTAATGGCGTCTGGGGGATGTATGAGGCGACCAAGCATCTGATTGAGAACGGGCATACGCAGATTGCGTACATTTCGGGATTAAGATTTAATATGTTCGAGCATTACCGCTATCAAGGTTATGTGAATGCCCTTTTAGATTCGGGAATGGCAGTGAATCCGGATTTGGTCAAATTTGTGGGATTCGATATGGAAGAAGGCATGAAATGCTTTCAGGAGTTATTAGAAAGCGAGAAGCGTTTTTCAGCAATTATATGTGAGAATGATGTGTTGGCGATGGGGGTTTATAAAGTGAGTGCCCAGAGAGGGATTAGGATCCCCGAGGATCTTTCGGTGATTGGTTATAATAATACGATCTTAGCCAAATGTGCAATGCCACCGATGACTTCTGTGGATCAGCATGTGAACCAAATGATTCAGACAACGGTAAAGCTCTTAATGAAGCAAATTCGAAATGAGCCAATAACAGATAAGATTGTCAGAGTTGCCCCCTCATTAGTGATCAGGGATTCTGTTAAAAAGATTATACTGTAAAAGGGAGTAGGAAGATGGCAGATTATATAATTGCAGGCAATGCAGCAGTTGATAAAATCACATTTGCCGATGGGACAAGTACAGGATTTATGCCGGGAGGAGCGACATTGTTTGCCCTGACAGGAATACAATTATGGACTGATAGTATCATGATGTGTGGTGGTTTTGGAGAGGACTACATGGAGCATATGGGAGCATGGCTGATTCGAAATCACATTGATAGAAGTGGCTTTCACGTGAGAGATGCTAAGAATCCGTTAAATTATTTGATATACAATGATGATGGTGACTGGTATTCCTACACAGAGTATGGGAATGAACACTATGACAATCTGGATTGTGATCCTTTAAAAGATGGCTTGAGACGATTCTTGCATGGAACAAAGGGGATATATTGTTTTAGAGAAGATGATCTGTACTTTTTCGGTCAAATGGCCCAGCTTCGAGATGTTTATGGTTTTCGGTTGATGTGGGAAATCAAAGCAACCATAGCGATACCTGAAAAGCTGCCTGTTATCTGTAAAATTTTGGAAAATGTAGATGCTTTTTCGATTAATCAAAAAGAAACCTTTCGATTATTTGCTGTTTCAAATGACAAAGAAGCCATTGGCGCTTTGCAGCGCCTAGGTATTGGCTTGATCGTCTATCGAGTTGGTGCCAGAGGATTATATATTATACAAGGTGAACAAGTGCTTTTTGCACCGAGCTTAAAAAAGTTTCCCAAAAAGGATGTCACAGGTTGTGGCAATAGTTCGACTTCGGCAGCTTTTTATGCATGGTGCGAAAATAAGGATATAGTTGAAATTGCTTCGATGGCAAATGTAACGGCAGGGATTAACCTTCAGTATCAGGGCGCTATGGAACTGACAAAAGAGAACAAAGAATCAGCTCTCGTTGAAGCAAGACTGCTGTCGGAGGCAATTAGGAAAGGTAGTGCCTAGGTTTATGATGAAAAAATCTATCCAGAGAATATTAAATGATTATAATTATAAAGATAGAATGGAGCCAGGTGGCATCATGTCTATCGGGGGACTTGTAATAGACGGGAAACCAGCGATGACAGGAATAGATCCTGCGAAGGTCGGGCGTTATGTCGTGATGCTGGTCAGAGATCCATTGCTCGTCTATGGGGGAGATCCTGCCGAGGTATTGGCGAAAAAACTTGATAATCCTGTGCTTGCCGGTAAAACAGGGCTTTTTACGACATGGAGCGGGTGGCATAAGGGTGTTTTCGTGACTTTTATAAGCGGTGGGAGCGGTGCCCCTGAGGCAGAGCTGGCGCTGGTAGAATTGATGCATTACACAAAAGCGGATACTTTTATACGGTTGGCTGGATCAGCGGCGATTAATGAAAATGTCCATAGCTCAGATATTGTTATAAGCAGTGGCATCGTCAGAGGTGATGGGGTGTCGAGAGTTTATATTGACCAGGAATTTCCAGCTCTTTGCAGCCATGAGGTTATTTTAGCAATGAGTAAAAGCGCCAATGAATTAGGCTGTAGCTGGCATGTGGGAGTAACAAGGTGTAGTGATTGTGAGCATGTAGGCGGCGGGCGTCCGGCTGTTGACGGGTACATTCAGCCGTGGCATTTGGATATTATCGATTATTATAATCGGGCGAATGTATTGAATCTGGACAGAGAATCCAGTGTCATAGCCACCTTGTGTACATTATTTAGAAAAAGGGGCGGGGCTGTCTTTTCAATAGACAATAATATTGTTACCGGTGAGAAATTTGTGCCTGGTCAGGGTCATGATTATTCTGTTTCTGTAGTTTTGGACGGATTAGTCAATTTATATAAAATGGATTGTGTGAAGGAAGAGAAGCAGTTGGAGTACTGGATTCCGGACAACATTTAGAATGTGGAGGTCATATGTTAAAAAATTATTCTGAACAAATATATGCAGGTGTTTTAGGAAAATGCCTGGGGGTCTATATGGGAAGGCCTGTAGAAGGCTGGTTTTATGATAAAATAAACAAAACCTTTGGTGAAATATATAATTACAAGCACAAAGCGGCAGGTGCGCCTTTGATTGTGCCAGATGATGATATTTCCGGAACCTTTGCGTTTTTTAGAGCATTGGAGGACAATGGCTATCCTAAAGACATTTCGGCAAGACAGATTGGGGATACGTGGCTTAATTATCTGGTTGAGAATAAGACTATTTTATGGTGGGGAGGACTTTCTAGATCAACAGAGCACTCGGCTTATATTCGACTAAAAGAAGGTGTTTTTGCGCCGCAAAGCGGAAGTATCGAGATGAATGGCCGAAGTATGGCTGAGGCTATCGGTGCCGAAATATTTATTGATGCATGGGCGTTGGTAAATCCGAATAATCCCAAGATAGCTGTGAAAATGGCGAAAGAGGCGGCGAGTGTAAGCCATGATGGGATTGCGATATCGGCCGCGTGCTTTCTTGCGGCGATGGAGTCAATGGCTTTTGAAGAAAAGGATATCGATAAGTTAATCGATAGGGGCCTTGAATATGTGGAGGATCCTCTGCTCCATCAACTTGTCTCGGATATAAGGGAAGTTTGCAGCGAGGCAAGTGATTGGCATCAGGTCAGGGAATGGATTGCTAAAAACCACGATTATGGGAGATATCCGGGTAATTGTCCGATGGTGACCAATCATTTGACCGTTCTGATGTCTCTTCTTATGGGTGGAGATGATTTTAATAAGGCAGTTATGATTGCCGCCTCCGCAGGTTGGGATACAGATTGTAATGCGGGAAATGTAGGTTGTCTTAACGGAATCCGTCTGGGATTAAGTGCCATAAATGATGGTGTGGATTTAAGAGGACCGGTAGCTGACCGTTTGTTTGTGGTCACCTCAGATGGTGGTACTTGCATATCAGATGCGGTGAATGAGACGCGAAAGATTTTAACAGCGGCAGCCAAGATATATCATGAGCCTGTGGAGATTCCACACTATCGGTATCAATTTGAATATCCGGGGAGTGTACAGGGCTTTTTAGTTCATCCAGATTTTGTGGAAGAACAGGCATTACATGCGCTTCTTAATGATGACGGGCAAGGGCTTAAGATGGAATATCGTTATCTGGCACCGGGGAGCAAAGCGGTCGTATGTGTAGAGACCTTTGTGGATAAAAATCCCAAAGGGGTGGAGGGCACCAGTTACTTTGAGGTCTTTGCCTCGCCGAATCTGTATCCAACTCAGACTGTGAAAATGCTGATGTATTGCCAGAACAAGGATAATCCTGATTTAAGATTGTTTGTCGATTATTATGATGAAAGCAATATGCTTCGCAAAAAGTATAGTGAGAAATACTCATTAAACACAGGAGATAACGAGATCAGTTGGAAGGTGCCGGTTAGATGTGGACAGGCGATCTATCGCTTAGGCATCGAACTGACCGCCGATCAACGGCTAGATGGCGCTGTCATATTAAAATGGATGGATTGGTCCGAGGCACCGGCACGCTATGCGTTGGGAAAGTCCTATGAAATGACACCGGATTTGGTAACCTGGACGAATGAAACGATATGGCTAAAGACCTTTGTAAGCTCTGCTGATAATTTCTATCCGGATTATCTTCGTACGTTCTCTATTTCCCATTCAGGTAAAAATGGCGTCGTCACAACCGGCGGGCCTGATTGGAAAGATTATAAAGTGAGCTCTAAAATTACATTTTCCCACCAAGAAGGAGCTGGCCTAGTTGGCAGGGCGAAAGGACACCGTAGATATTACGCAGCCATATTCCAGGATGGAAAAGCTAAAATCATATGCAGGAAGGACTGGATAGAAAAGGAGCTTGTTTCGGTAGGGTTCGAATATAAAATTGATGCAGAATATGAACTTGCATTCCTGCTTAAAGGTAATAAGCTTTCTATGATAGTTGATGGCAAACTATTGATCAGTGTGATAGACGATGAATATTCATGTGGTGCCGCCGGCTATCTTGTAAACAGAGGTTCTATCCTTGGAGATGGATTCTTAGTAGAAAAATGTTAAGGCTGCCGACATTGTACGATCAACCTAAACACCTGCTCCACTGTATCTGCAAGATTAGATTTTGCATTTTCGGGCTTCATGGCCTCTTCTAAAGTAACGACAGAGCGAAGTATGGGGAAAAAGGCATCTATTCCCTCAAGATTGCATTCGGTTGCCATTTCTGTAATACAGCCGGCAAATCCTAATACAATTTTATGATACTTTTTAGCTAATTTAGCGACACCAATAGGTGCTTTTCCCATTGCGGTCTGTCTATCCATACACCCTTCCCCCGTTATAACAATATCCGCATCCTTTACATAATCTTCTAATCTGGTTTCCTCCAAGACGATCTTCACCCCGGATTCCAGCACCGCATTCGTAAATGTATGAAAAGCAAAACCCAGCCCGCCTGCAGCACCGACTCCGGGATGATTTGAATTAGATGCGGGATGAGTTACTTTGACAAGAGAAGCGAAAGCTGACATCCAATTGTCCATTTGCAGGATCATAGGAGGAGTAGCTCCTTTTTGAGGACCAAACACCGCACTGCAACCGCGCTCACCGCATAAAGGATTGGTCACATCGCAGGCAATGCGAAAATAGCACTCCTTTAATTCCGGAATGACATTTTCATCTGAAATGGAAACGATCTCGGAAAGACCCTTAGCCCCAGGTGCCACCGGTTCGTTGAATGAATCCATGAACTCATACCCTAAAGCCATAAGCATGCCGACACCGCCATCATTGGTCGCACTTCCCCCGATGCCAATCACAAACTTACGGCAGCCCTTAAAAATCGCATCCTTAATAACCTCTCCGACGCCATAAGTAGTCGTGTGCAATGGATTTCTTTTGGCTTCGGGCACCAAAGTGATCCCGGCGGCGCCTGACATCTCAATAATAGCAGTACCTAAATGTTTTATTATGCCGTAAGTGCAAGAAACAGGCTCGCCTAAAGGCCCTGTCACCGTAATTGTATGTAAAATTCCGTTCATACCGCCAGTCAATGCGTCAACAGTGCCCTCACCGCCGTCTGCTAAAGGTCGAACCTTGACGTTAATAGTAGAATCAACTCTTTTAATACCTTCCTCTATAGCATAACCTGCTTCCAATGAAGAAAGACTTCCTTTAAATGAATCTATGGCTACGACAATATTCATTGCGATTACCTCCCCTTTTGTATTGGTATCATCATATAATATATTTAAGAAATATAATATGTTATATGGACCAATATTTCAAGTGTCAAATAAAATAATGATGTTCTATATAATGAAATATTATGATTATCGTGATATAATACTGGCATATAGTGCTAAAATGTGATGAGGTGGAAAGGTTGATGATGAAGATAAATAAAAGGCTTGCCCAGCAGATTGTAGATACGCTCAAGGATGTTTGTGGTTATGATATTAATTTTATTGATCATACGGGGGTCATTTTTGCGAGTACAAATGCAAAAAGAATCGGAGGCTTTCATGAAATAGGGCAAGCAGCAGCAAAATCAGGAGAGACGATTGAGGTTGCAAAGGACAATAGTTTTCGGGGAACACAAAAAGGTGTCAATATTCCAGTTTTTCATCATAATACATTAATGGCTGTCATAGGCATCAGTGGTGAACCCAAGGAAGTCCGTCAGTATGCATATCTGGCGGTACGTATTACAAAGCTGTTGATACGGGAGCAGGAGATGGAGGTGCTCAATCGTTCGCAAAAGGAAAAAATGAATTATATCGTGCGATCACTTGTAAAAGGTGAAGTTATCAATCGTGAATATTTGTCTGAATGCCTTAATGATATGCAACTTGATGAAAAAGATGAGATGAAAGTCGTTTTAATTTGGATTAATCAACGCAGCAATACTTCAAATGCTTCTTTGGTTGAACAAAAACTCTTGGGGCTGTTTGATTTCATTCAAGTGAGCCTATACACTTATGAATATCCCAATGTTTATATTGCTATATTAAGCAATAAAAAAGGAAACACTGCGCTTAAAAGTTTGCAGGAATTTGCAGAAAGCAATAGGGATATTTTGAAGGTAAGCGTAGGAAGCACCCAGACATTATACTATTTGAGCCACTCTTATGAAGCCGCCGAGATTGCTTTAGAAAGCCTAAAAGGTAAATCGGAATGTTTTTTAGAGTTTGACTGGCTTGATATTGAGATTATCCTTGGAAGCCTGAATCCGATTATTCGTGAAAAATATTTGCACAAAACAACAGCCGGACTAAATAGTGATGACAGAAATTTACTTAAGATCTATTTTGAGGAAAACATGTCTCTTAAAAACACCTGCGATATACTATTTCTACATAAAAACACATTGCAATATAAGCTTGATCGGATTGGGAGGATCACTGGGTACAATCCAAGAAAATTTAAGGAGGCAGTGGTGCTATATATTGCAATGAAACTATGATGGCTCGATTGAAATAACGGGAAGTAATGGATGCCGGTCTTGTTATTTAGCATAAATTGTAGTATCCTTTGTATATTATAATTTTTCTTTCGATGCGGGATTATAAAGACAGGAGAAGAGATGAAATTAAAACAAAAAGCAGTGATTATTTTTTCTATGTTGTTCACAATACTGTTTATTCTTTGCGGTGCTCCGGTATTTGCGGAAGAAGCCATATCGTCAATTACTGTTGATGTTATGCTTCGAAGTGATGGCTCTGCGGTGATAACGGAGATCTGGGAAGTTCGTGAAGTAACCGATGGCACAGAATATTATAAGGCTTTAAACAACATGGAAGAGGTGAGTGTCCATTCCCTTCTCGTATGGGATGAGTCGGGAACGCCATATAAAACACTGGAGAATTGGGACACAGATCTTTCCAGAGAGGAAAAAACCGGAACCTGCGGTATTCTAAAGACCTCCAACGGATACGAGCTTTGTTGGGGGATTGGCAGCTATGGCGACCATACATATACGGTCCAATATACTTTGGAGGGATTGGTAAAGACTTATGGCGATTATGCAGGATTCTATCACCGCTTCGTATCTGAGGATCTTTCAAGTGCTCCAGAATCAGCTTCTATTAAGATTCAGGTGGAGGAGACACATCTGACGGCGGATAATGCCCGCATCTTTGGGGAGACTATCTGGTATTTGCCACCTTGTTTGGCATCGGCGAGAAGGTCCTTAAAGGCATGAAAGCTCTTGACTCGACATATTTTGACACTTTTGCGGATGGATACGGCTGTAGTGCTTATAGTATGATGTATTTTATGACCATGACGAATCATATTTCAAGCACTTCTACACCGAATATAGATGGAACAGGCGGCTCATCAGCTTCTGTTGGTGGTGGTGGTTTTTCCGGCGGCGGTGGCGGCGGAAGTCGATAGCAAAACATAGAAAGGATAAAATAATGATGGAACAATATCTTGTTATAGATGTCGGCGGTACAGATATCAAGTATGCAGTAATGGATAAAAATATTACTTTTATAGAGAAAGGCATTAAAAGGACGCCTTACGAGCATGGCGTTGATGGCTTTTTAGATGCCATTTTTGAAATTTATCGTTTATATGATAAGCAAGTGGAAGGGATTGCCATGAGCTTGCCAGGGGTTATTGACAGCGAGACGGGTTATTGCCACACAGGAGGCAATCTCACGTATAATGCTAAGCAACCGATTGCTAAGTTGCTTTGTGAAAAGTGTAATGCCAAGGTACATATTGAGAATGATGCTAAGTGTGCAGCTTTGGCTGAATATTGGAAGGGTGCGCTTAAAGATTGTCAGAATGGGCTGGTTATGATTCTGGGAACCGGAATAGGCGGAGGGATTGTGATTGACGGGAAATTGCTCCGCGGAGCACACTTTTTTGCCGGAGAGTTAAGCTATCTTGATATCAATGCCGATCAATGGGAGGATGCAAGCTCATGCTTTGGCTTGCGTAATGGGGCGGTTTCAATGATTCGCAGGATTAAAGAGGTTAAGGGGATTAAGGATGACAGCTTTGATGGCCTTTCTGCTTTTGAGCTTATTAATTCAGGTGATGAGCGGGCTTTAGAAGTCTTTTATCAATTTGCCAGAGGCATTGCTATACAGCTATGTAATTTGCAGATGATTTTGGATATGGAAGTTGTTGCCATTGGCGGCGGCATTAGCAGGCAGGACGTTGTTATTGAGACAATTAAAAAGTGCTGGGACGAAGTTGTTGATAGGCATCCGTCGAAAAGGACAGCGGCTACTTTGCCACAAGCGAAGTTGGTACGATGTGAGTTTGCCGGTGATGCTAATCTGGTAGGGGCTTTGTATAGTTATCTTGATTTTTATAAGTTGTCGGTGGGATAGATAAGAGAAGTGTTGACGGCTGCGTTGCAGCCGGATTCAGCTGTTCATCAAATGCCGATTTTTTGGACAGTTACATGTGCAATTGCTTAAGAACACGGCACCGGAATTTCACCTCATCGGAGATGCTAGTGGTCAGACAAAAGCAATTCCCGGATCATCATATCTGGCCAATAACCCCATGATTCAGCGATTTTACCATCTTGAATGCGAAAGTTTTCTAACGCTTCCCATGCAATTCGCTTTCCAGTCGGGGGCACCCCCTGATACTCGCCAACTTGCGTTGCAGAAAAAGTAATCCTGGTAGCAACAAGATTATCTTCTTCAATCAAATCATGAATTTGCAATTTTATATCTGAAAAAGTATGCTCTACAATCTTTAATATTCCTACTGCGTCGGTATTGCTTCTAGCTCCAGCCGGACTATGGTCAATATAGTCATCAGCAAAATGCTGCATTGCAAAAGCATGATTAAGATTTTCATAAGCTTCAATAAAAAACCCCTTTACCAATTCTTTGTTCGTCATAATTATATCCTTTCTTCTTACATTTTTTGTAATGGTTCAATTCGGTATGCGCGTACTCCGCCGCCCGGCTTATAATCACCAGGAACGAACACCCTTAGGCTGCGTAGGTTACTTGGGGATAACTTCACAATATTGCCGGTCCATAAATCTGTCACATTGAAATTAGATTCGCTTGCAAATCCCATTTCCAAAAGGGGAATCCGTACGATGAACTCGTGATCTAGAGGCGTTTCGTTTCCAACGACTAATATCGCAGCTTTCTCTTTTTCATAACGGATATAAGGAACAGCTCCGCATTTGGGAAAGCAATCTACGGACAAGATTGATGTGTGTGCACGGTCATAATGAAGAATATCACTGTTCTCATTTCGAATCTGCAGTATTTTGCGGCAATCTACCAACATCTGTTGATGCTCTTTTTGGTCCAGCTCCAACCACTCGATCTGATTGCCTAATAGCCACCCTCCTTGCATTATTTTTGGATCGTTATCGTAGAAACAGACTTCCCGGCAGTTCTCTATGCCGTCATATAGCCTTTTGGATAGTTGTGAAAGCAAATGTGCTCCAGCGTTAAACTCTTCTCCTGACATAAACAATGGAATATTGTATCCGAATATCGATGAGTATCCGAATTTAAATCGGCTGCCTCTTAGTGCATAATAGTTCATGGCGGGCATGTTAATGCCTTCATCATGGCAGCTTATCTGCATTGTAGTAAATTGTGGGGTTGCTGAGAAGTCCGCTGCCATATCATGAGAAAACAAACGAATATCGCCTTGGCGGATATGATATCTGCTATTTTCACCCATTACTAAAATAGGATGCCCTTGTTGATTGCAGTTCCATGCGATCTTGTCCCAAACGCCAAGAACGTCCGCAAAACTCGAAACGCCATTTGGCCCATCTAAGCGCCAACCATCAAATCCGTAGGATAGTGTAGTGGCGGTCCAAAGATCAATCCACCACCTGCGGAATTCTTCGTTAGTGTAATCAAAATCAGCCATGCCCCATTCTCCACCAGAAAACCACTCCGGATGCTCTTTCAAAAGAGAACTCTTAAGCGTCACGCCATGAGTAACGACATCGCCAATGATACGCATCCCTTGACGGTGCACTGCATTAATTAGTTCCTTTAGGTCATTTGGAGTGCCAAGCGTTTCGTCTATCTTACGAGGATCACGCATCGCATAAACAGTCCAAACATTCGAAAAATGTGAATCGCATTCATTTTGGCCGGCCATCCAGATTAGGTTGATACCTAAACTATGTAAATAGGGCAGCTTTTTAATAAGGCTTTGAAAGGTTCCGCTGCCGCTGCCGTCACCGTCTCCTTGTGGCGAAGTAAATGTGCGAGGATTTAACTCATAAATAATACAGTCTCTGAGCCACGACGGACATGGTGTTGGATTAGGCGTAGGTGTTTCGATATGAGCCATTGGCGATACTCCTTTCTAATTCGATAAATTATCGATAATAATCTATAATTTATCTATAGAATAGCATTTTCCGGTTGGCTTGTCAAGCATAAAAGTAAAATGACACTGGAAGACTTATTAATCCAGTGCCATTTTACTTTTATTTTGCAGGCGGTGCGGTGGAATCCCGAAGCATGAAACGAGGTGTTTCTACCACGTGGATCGAATCCTTTTTATCAAGAAGATCCCTAAGGCACATGAATGCCCGGTAACCGATATCCTTAATATTAAAACGAGAAGTTGTAAGGCGCGGCGTGATATAAGAAGATAGTTTAATATCATCGATTCCGACAACACTGATATCCTCCGGAACCCGAATGCCCAAGGATTGTAAACGCCGTATGGCGCCGATGGACATCAAATCACTTGCTGAAGATATCGCTGTAATGTTTTTGGCGATAAGCTCCTCTGCAAGAATCCCGCCTGAATACTCTGTAAAATCCCCGTTACGTACCAATTCCGGATCGAAAGGTATCCCCTTAAGCGTCACTGCATTTAGATATCCCGCAAAGCGTTCGCGCGTGGTTAAGCTGTTTGCCTCGCCGCTAATAAAGGCAATCCTTTTGTGTCCTAATTCGATGAGGTGAGAGATAACCTGATTCATCCCCGTAAGATTATCAGATGTTATGCAAGATACTAAAGGATTATCGATATAATTATCCACTATTACCGATGGGTAAGCAATGGTGTCAAGACGTTTGAAGAAAAGGCTGTCATCGTTTAGACCTAACAATAGTCCTCCGTCGTAATGAGATTGCTCCATAATCTGATTATAAGAATATCGTTCTTCGTCCTCTAGTCCGCAGATGATTACATCATATCCGAATTGCTCCGCAGTTTGTTTAAATGCAATCATAATCTCGTAAAGATAGTAGATGACATGCGGCGCCTCCATTCTTCGTATAAAAACACAAAGCCTTTTGGAGTTTCCAAAACGTGGTCGACCCCGATATCCCATTTCGGCGGCCGTCTCCAGAATAGCGGCACGAGTTTCATCATTAATATCGCTGGCGCCATTAAAGGCTTTATATATAGTGCTGATACTAAGCTGCATCCTTTCGGCGACGTCCTTAGCTTTGATTTTACCCAAATCCAAACCTCCTTTCTGTTAGTTTCTGCGACTCTTTATAAACTAATATAACACATCACATCGTAAAAATCAAAATATTTATTCCATTTATTCCCGATAAAATTCTCGAATAAATATCGATAATTATATTGACATAATCGATATAGCGTGCTATTCTTTTGTAAGAAGCCCAACTATAAAGACATTGGTGAGAAAGATTGGAGGAAAAGCAATGAAAAGAATATCCACACTATTTGTAGCCGTATTAACATTATTTGCAATGACAGCATGTAATGGAGCAAGTGGAACGAGAACCAACGTGTCAGATGATTCAAGTCCAACGGTTACTTCGACAGAAGATTCCGGTGAGGTTCAGGAGCGTGGACAGATTACTGTATGGATTGAAACTGCAAGCTATGGCTGGATGAGGGATGTCGCCGCCATCTGGGAAGAAGAAACCGGGAACCAAGCAGAAGTTGTTGAAATGACTATGATTGACGGCATTTATAAGATTGCCCTTGACGGTCCTGCTGGTATTGGACCGGATTTGCTGACGGCACCGCATAATGAAGTTGGTGATAAAAGCACACAGCAATTATTTGCCCCCATTGAACTAAGCGAAGAATCGTTATCATTAATTAACGCCCAGGCTATTGATGCATGCACTTATAATGATGAACTTTATGTGACGCCTTTATATATGAGCTCCAATCTGCTGATTTATAACAAAGATCTTGTTTCCACCCCACCGGACACTTGGGATGAGTTGATCGAAATCATAGAGGATTCTGAATTTGATAACAATGGTGATGGATCGCTTGGATTTTTATGTAACTTGGGTGATTTTTACAATTCAGCAGGTTTCTTATGGGCTGGCGGCGGATACCTTTTCGGGGATGATAATACCAACCCTGACGATATTGGCCTAGACAGTGCAGGTTCGGTTGAGGGTGCGAAGTGTATTCAGCAATTATTTAATTTGATGCCGAAAGGTATGGGTGACCGCACAACAGCAAATGATTTGATGACGGGTCTTTTTGCAGAAGGCAAGGTTGGCATGATAGTGAGAGGAACAGACGTGCTGACCGTTTTAGACGAGGCCGGAATCAATTGTGGCTTGGCAAGGATGCCTAAGCTTCCCAATGGAAATGTAGTGGCGAACTATTCTGGCTTTAGTGGTTTGGCGATGAGTGAATTTACCGATAATCCGGAACTTGCGACGGAATTCTTGAATTTCATTGTCCAAGATCGTTTTGCGGCCGATTATTTTGCGCAATCTCAATTAGTTCCTTGCAATCAAAAATTTATTGACGAGCAAAGCGAAAGCAACGATATTATTAAGGCATTCAGTGAACAGATTGTCTACGATGTCCCGATGGCTAAAATTATTGAGAGCAATCAAACTTGGGAGCCTATGAATGGGGCGATGGGATCAATTGCGGCAGGCAGCGATCCTCAAGAGGCATTGGAGATTGCTGTAAAGCAGATCCAAGATAATATTACTGCAATGCGAGCGGGCGAGAATTAAGTAAAGTGAATTTTGAGGTGAAACTATCATGAAAGTGCGAAAGAATAGGAATAGCAGCCATAAGAAATGGGCAACCATATTTTCCGTTTTTCCAGGTGGCGGTCATTTCTACAACAGGCAATATCTAAGAGGAAGCTTATTTCTGCTCCTTATGGCCTCGTACGGTTATCTGTTTGGTGGTGTTATTTTGTTTGGCAAACAAGGCGGGGGCATGATCGGTCTCTTTACATTGGGAACAGTTCCTGGGGAAGATCATTCGCTGTTCTTCTTAATAGAGGGTCTTTTGGCATTAGTATTAATACTTATTGGTTTGGCAATCTATTTGTTTAGCATATATGACGCACGTAAAAACGGAGAAAAGAGAGATGCAGGAGAATCTCCATATAAAATAAGCGAGCAGTACAAGGATACAGTGAATAAAGGGTTTCCATATTTGCTTATGTTGCCGGGCATATTAGCGATGACATTATCGGTGGTTTTTCCTATTCTTGCGACTGTGCTGATTTCAATGACGAATTATAATATCAATAATATGCCGCCTAATAAACTTTTTGAATGGGTCGGATTGGGAAATTATCTCAATATGTTTAAATTAGCTTCGTGGCAAAGCGCGCTGCTTTATACATTATCGTGGACAATTATCTGGACTATCTGTGCAACATCTTTGACGATAGTGCTTGGAATCGGTGTTGCCGTTCTAGTGAATCAAAGAGAAATTAAATTTAAGCGATTTTTTAGAACAATTATTATCTTGCCATGGGCTATACCGGCCTTTATTTCGGTAATGATGTTCTCGGTGTTTTTCAATGATAGTTTTGGCGCGATGAATCTTCAAGTGATCCCTTTTTTAGATAGACTATTCCCGTTCCTTGAAATCACAGCCCTTCCCTGGAAAACACAAGTGGAGTTTACGAGACTTGCGCTGATATTGATTCAGGGTTGGCTGGGGTTTCCATATACATTTGTAATGGTGACTGGGGTGTTGCAGTCTATTCCCGGTGAATTATACGAAGCAGCACAGATGGACGGTGCATCAAGATTCCAGCAATTTCGTAAAATAACACTGCCTTGGGTTCTCTTGACGACCGCCCCTGTGCTCATCACGCAATTCACATATAATTTCAGTAACTTCAATGTCATCTATTTGTTCAACGGAGGCGGGCCGGTAATTGCCGGTCAGCAAACAGGCGGTACGGATATCTTGGTTTCATGGGTCTATAAGATCACGACAGAAAGTGCAGCTCGTGAATTTGGAATGGGTGCGGCAATAACCGTTTTCATTTCCCTCATCGTAATGAGTATTGCTTTGACACAGTATATTCGTACCGATGCATTTAAGGGGGGCTTAAAAAAATGAATCAAAACCACCTTAGACAAGGGTTATATCAAAGTAAAAAATATATTCGTATTGGAATCATGTATGCACTTCTCATTACCCTGTGCATCATTATTATTTACCCGATACTTTGGATTGTCTTTGCTTCCTTTAATCCGTCTCAAACAATGTATTCGAGCAGCCTGATACCTAAAAATATGACATTCGGCAATTATCTTTGGCTCTTTACTGATCCGGAGTCAAATTATTTGCTATGGCTTAAAAATTCATTAAAAATATCATTAGTTGTAATGGTTTTACAAGTCCTCCTTGTCTCATTTACAGCTTATGCCTATTCTCGTTTTGACTTCAAGTTCAAGCGAGTGGGACTCTTAGCGTTTATGGCATTGCAAATATTGCCGTTTACTTCAGCAATGGTGGCTTTTTATGCGCTTGGCATACTTTTAGGGCTTGTCCAGAATCATGTGCACCTCTATTTGATTGCAATCTATGTAGGCAGTTCTATCCCCGGGAACACATATTTAGTAAAAGGCTACTTGGATAACATTCCTCGGGAGCTTGACGAGGCTGCCTATTTAGATGGAGCAGGCAAGCTTGACACCTTTTTCCGGATTATTGTGCCTTTAGCGAAACCCATTTTAGCTGTTCAGGCGCTCTGGGGGTTTATGACGCCGTTGCAGGATTTTGTGATTGCCAAGCTTTTAATCCGCGATCCATCGCAGAACACATTGGCTGTAGGGTTGCAAACCTTTGTCGAAGGGGGTAAAACAGGCGGCTCAATGATGCAGTTTACTCGCTTTGCCGCAGGGGCGCTGCTTATTGCGGTTCCCATCGCAATATTGTATATATTTCTTCAAAAGTATTTTATTAGCGGTCTTCTTTCTGGTGGAACAAAAGGATAAATGGGAGGTGTTAATTAGTGGAAGCTGTTGCGATTTATCATCGTCCTCGAAATGAATATGCATATTCTGAGGATGGGCATACCGTACAAATTCAATTACGTGCAAAAAAAGATGACTTGACTTTAGCCGAGATTTTCTATTATGACAAATATCTGGAATTATTTAGCCCAATCATAACGCCGATGCAACCTGTTGCTTGTGATGATTTGTTCACATATTTTCGGGCAACGCTCACCCCTCCTTATCGTAGATTGGCATATTATTTTCACTTAATCGATAAGGATGGCCAAAGCTATTGGCTAGATGAATGCGGCGTCTCTTTAAGTGATTCGCAATGTATCGCAAATTCATTTCAAGTACCATATTTAAATCCGGAGGACACAATACGAGTTCCCGAATGGGCCAAGTCGGCAATCTTTTATCAAATCTTCCCTGACAGCTTTGCTCGCAGTAAAGCCGCAGAGGATAGTGGTCTTCCCGTTTGGGGATCAGAGCCGCATTTAACTAAACATTTAGGTGGGAATTTTCAAGGAATAATTGAACGTATGGATTATCTTGTTTCGTTGGGTATTAATGCAATTTATTTCTGTCCAATTTTCAAATCAAATACTTGCCATCGGTATAATACATCGGATTACTCACAAATTTCTCCGATGTTAGGAACGCTGAAGGATTTTCGCGATTTGCTCAATATATGTCACTCAAAAGGCATTCGCGTGGTTCTTGATGCAGTCTTTAATCACACTTGTGATTCATTTTTTGCATTTCAGGATATTGTCAAAAATGGTTCTGCTTCCCCATATAAAAACTGGTATTATATTCATGAGTTTCCGGTAAAAGTAGATCATACTTATCGATATGAAAGATTTTCCTTTGAGGAGCATATGCCAAAGTTAAATACAGCAAATCCCGAAGTGCAGGCATATCTTCTCGACATCGCATGCTATTGGACGAAAATGGGTATTGACGGCTGGCGTCTTGATGTGGCAAATGAAGTTAATCTTGATTTTTGGCGCACGTTTCGCAAAGCTGTCAAAGCGATCAATCCCGACATTTTGATATTGGGAGAAATGTGGAATGATGCGCTGCCGTATATGAGTGGGGATATGATTGATTGTTCAATGAATTACCCATTTTCAAAGGCATGCGAATACTTTTTTTTAGAACGTCGTATGGATGCGGAAGGATTCCAGAATCAAATAATGAGGCAGCATATGCGTTATCCTATGCCTAACGCATATGCTATGTATAACCTTTTGGGCTCTCATGATACGCCTCGTTGGCTGACTTTAGCCGGAGAGGATGATGCCCGCATTATTCTTTCCATAGTATTTCAATTTTTCTTTGTCGGCATGCCTGCGATTTACTATGGTGATGAGGTCGGCATGCTCGGCGAAGATTTTGTAAAAGCTCGTGCCTGTATGAACTTTTCACCGGATGAAAGGGGAGCGAGATTGTTGCATTTGTATAGGTCTCTGGCTTCATTGCGAAGTCATTCTATGGCTTTGACAACAGGATCATTTTGTTGGCTCATACCATCATTTAAAAATGGCTCAGATCCAATTTGTATGCGCCGAAAAAGCCATAATGAGCAATACATACTAATAATCAACAACAATGACAGCACGACACAGATTTCGTTTGCACTGGATGATTTATCCTTAGGAGACCATATGATTGAAGTGGCTCCGATGAATTATCGCATATTTAAAAATAACGAGGAGATAGTATTATGAGAATTGTCGTAACTGGGGGCAATGGAAATATCGGTTCCCACATTATCCAAGAGTTGCTTAAGCTGGGTGGTCACGAGATTATTTCGTTTAGCCGATCAAGTAAGAGCATACATCCAAAAACTGTACAATATGTGCGTGGAGATCGCCATGACACATCAAGTTTTGTTCAAAAAATGCGCGATCTCAAACCAGATATTGTGTTTGAGATGACATGCTTTACAGCAGCGGACGCACGGATTAGCATTGAAGCGTTTAGCGGCGTAAAGCAGCTTATTACGGCATCTACCGTTTGCACATACGGTAAAGGGTTCAATCATTTTCCGATCCGAGAGGAAGATGAGTTTAGCCCATGGACACCATATGGAATTGAAAAACATGAGGCAGATTGTACATTTTTGGATGCTTATCGTACTGAACGCTTTCCGGTAACAATTATGAAGCCAGGGATAACATATAGTGAATTAAGTGGAATGTTACGTTGCATCGGGACAGAACATACATGGATTGATCGTATGATGAAAGGAAAACCTATTCTTATTTGCGGTGAAGGCAACACTATTCAGCAGTTTTTGCATGCGGAGGATGCAGCCCGTGGTTTTATTGGCGTTATGGGAAAATCAAAGAGCATTGGACAAACATACAATGTGACCCAGACAGGATCCACTACATGGTTAGAATATTATCATACCGCAATGAAAATACTGGGACGCAAGGTAGAGTTAATAGGGGTTCCAGTTGCTGATCTGATGAAAATTGATGCCCAACGATTTGCCTTGTGTAACGAGATTTTTTCTCATCATAGCTATCTCTCAACGCAGAAGCTAAGGTGTGTGGTTCCGGAATGGCGACCTAGGATCAGTCTTGAAAAAGGACTGGAGCGAGTCTTTGCTTATATGAAACGTAATCATACTATTCCCAATAGTGATCTCGTCACTTGGGAGGATGAAATTATCTCAGCCGTTCAAGCAAAAAGGAGTTAGGTCTTCACTTTGTTTTTAATAATACTTTATAATGTTGGTATAAATCTATTGAATTTATTATAAAAATAGGATATATTATCAATAGGACCAAATACATTACACACAAAGGAGTATGATTAATTATGAAGTGTACAGCCAAGAAAATATCAATGTTAATTCTTATCTTAGTAATACTGTTTTCAGTGAGGACAATTGCTCTAGCGGAGAATAGCAGCCTTGCTCCTTTGGAAATATCAAGTATCTATGAGGACGATCAAACGATCAGCGGAACAGGCAATCCAGGAGCGGAAATCAAAATCGAATTTCCGAATGGACAAATAGTTGATACCATTGTGGAGTCGGACGGATCCTGGCAGATCAGTATCCCTGCGGAAGTAACGCTCACCCCAAACCTCCAGGTGTCGGTAACACAGACTGTTAATTTAGACCCGGCGGCAACGGTACAGATTGAAAATCTCGACCGTAACTCCCAAATGGCGAGGGTAGGTGATACCCTTCAATTCACTGCAACTATATGGCATGATGTGCAAGACACTGTGCTGAAAGATGTCCGCTTTTCACATTCCATTTCGAACCAGGTAGAATTTAAGCCAGATGAATTTAGCTTCTCAAATAACGGGATACCGCTGACTCTGGTTTATACATTAGAAGCCAATACCAATTTGCTTACTGTAGAAATTGATAGCTTGGCTGATACAGATAACTACACACTTATTTATTGTGTGAAAGTAACGACCGGATTTAATACAACAATTACTGGCTCAGCATATATAGAAGCAGCTCCTATTACCTCAAACCTGACGGCGACAGTGCTGTCAAGAATACCCGATAGTACCGAATCTGAAGAATTGGAATATGAAATCTCCTACCGGTTTATTAGCGCGACAAAAGGGAGAGATCTGCCGCAAGAGATCCTTGTATTGCTCCCTCAAAGCCAACCCAATGTGGCGGACAATACGGTGGTAACACCGCCCTTGCTTTTGCAGACAGAAGTTAAAACTACAGACGGAACATGGACATTTAAAAATTGGAACAAAGAAAGTGCTGTAATAGATCATGCTGACGTTGAGTTTGTGGGAACCTGGGCATTTACGGAAGATGAAGCTGATACAGTTGATACAACAGGTGCTCCGGACACATCGGCTCCTTCAGATACAACGGCTGAGGCGAAAGAAATCACAAAAAAAACCCCGCCGACAGGTGATGCCGCAATGGTATTATTGTATGCCGTCACATTATTTGCATCGTTTACGACGATATTATATTTTAACCTAAAAAGACGCAGGGGACAATAATTGTATGGGAGTGTTCATATGAGAAGCGAAAAAGAAATGATGGATTTAATCATTAACACTGCTAAGGATGATGTAAGAATCCGAGCCGTTATTTTGAATGGGTCACGTGCAAATGAATTTGTTCAAAAAGATAAATATCAAGATTTTGATATTGTATATTTAGTGTCAGATTTTCAGTTTTTCGTTGACAACCATAATTGGATAGATATTTTTGGTGAACGGATAATGTTTGAAATGCCTGCATATAAAGACTTTGATCCAAGTGAATATGATGGACAATTTAATTATCAAATGCTATTCACAGATGGAAACCGTATTGACTTAACTTTTGCTTCTGTTGATCAATTAAAAGCCGTCATTGATGGTGACAAAATGGGATGCATTTTACTTGACAAAGACAGCCTTTTATCCGATTTGTATTATGATAATGGAGAAATGTATTTTGTAAAAAAGCCTTCAAGCAAAGATTTTGAGAATAAATGTAATTGTTTTTGGTGGATTCTTCAGAACGTAGCAAAAGGTATTAAGCGAAAAGAACTTCCATATGCAATGGCTATGCTCAATTATGCGAGGGAATATTTGGAAGAAATGATATCTTGGTATGTTGGAATGAATACAAATTATACTATTTCAACCGGAAAACATGGCAAATATCTTGAAAAAAATCTTGAAAACAAGACTTGGCAGGAGTATCTGTCTACGTTTCCGACTGGAAATTATGATTCCATATGGAATGCTATGTTTTCTGCGTGTTCGCTTTTCAGAAAAATTGCTATCGCTATTTCAAAATGTTATTTATATGAATATCCTTTTGATGACGACAAAAGAATGACTAAATACCTAAAGAACTTACAAATTAATGAAGCTGAAAGAAAGGATAATAATGGCTTACACTAAATCAGTTGGAAGAGGAAGGTTGAAGAACAAAGAATTTACCAAAACATATAAGCCATTTATTGGATGGCTAATTGGCTTCTTGATTATTAGTATATTGATTCCGATTATTATGGATAATTTTTTCGATGTATCAGCAAAAGTTCTGACTCTTATAACATTGTTCATTACAGTGATTTCATTGTATCTATTAATGCTGCTGGTATATAAAGGCGAATATGTATATTGGATTAATGGTGGACCCGATTATGAAAAAGCAAAAGCGGCAGGCAGTAAAAAGAGGAAGAAGTATGCAAAAGCGCATTTTGACTTATTTACAAAAATGACAGTTGTGTGTTGCGGATATGAAATGGTCAGTATTTTACTCAATATGTCCATATGGATTGATAGTATAATTATTACAGCAATAGTTGTAGTCACTGGATTTTTAACGATACCAATAAAGTTTGATGTATCATAATCATTTTATTTGACCGAGACCAAAAGAAAGACCTCCCTATTTTGATTTCAGAAAACCCCATATTATGGGATGATCGGCAGATTCATATCGTCATGATGCTTTGCTTTAATAAAAATGAACGTTTTATTTTTAATGAAATCTACGATTCAATCACTATGTTGTTAATCAATAAGGAGATTATGCAAAAAATCATACAAGCAGAAACTTATGAGGACTTTATTCATCTGCTGGTTTCCTCCTTCAGCATTTTATCATGAATTATAGTGATTCAAACATTACTTACCCGTTCCTCCATGACGATGACATTCCAGTCCGGCTTATCTTTTCGTTCAACTCTCGACGCTCTAGTTCCTTCAAAACCTTGCTTTCCCCAAAACTTAAGCCCCCTTATATTAGTATCTACAACCCCTAATTGGACTGAGGCATATCCTTTAATTTTTGAGGCTTCCAAAACAGCGTTGACAATCTTGCTTCCAATTTGCTTTCGATGCAATTTGCCATCTATCAGCAGTAACCCAATCCAAATGCAGCTTTGATCAGGATATCCAACCAAAAAGTCTAAGACGCCAACACAGTTGCCATCTTTCCAAAAACCAACAAAAAACTTATCTTTTGGATCAAAACTTGGCGGCACTTCGTTAATCGTTGCCAGGCAGTCTTCAATGTCTGCCACCTTACCTTCTGTCAACAAAAAATATTCTTGATTAGTTTTGTAAACCTTCATAACTTGATCATAATTAGCTTTTGTTATAGTATTGGTTTCATATTCGCTCAATATTCTCCTGATTTCATCAATCATCGCAACGTACCTTCCTTTCTATGTATCATACAATAATGTGACTGAATAGTCAAAAGTAACGAATATCCAGTTGATAAAAAGTTGAAAATTATATAGAATAATATAGGTGTAAATAAAATGATGGAGGAAGTACAGATGAGTTATACATTATTAATTGTTGAAGATGAACCGGATCTGCTTCGCCTTTTGGAAGCCTATTTTTCTAAAATTAACTATCACACTCTGACAGCCAAAAGCGGCAAAGAAGCCATTAAGCAAGCCGCCAACCAACCGGATTTGATCCTGCTTGATATAGGACTTCCGGATTTTAACGGACTAGAGGTGTGTCAACGGATTCGTGATCACGTATCCTGCCCGATCCTCTTTCTTACTGCCAAGATTCAGGAGACTGATAAGCTTTCCGGATTCGCGGTCGGAGGAGATGATTATATCCTAAAGCCCTTTTCCATAGATGAATTAGCCGCACGAATAGCTGCTCATATTCGCAGAGACCTCCGTCATACTGGGAAAACCAAGGCCAAATTTGCAGACGATCTCGTTATCGACTACTCTGCAAAAGAGGTATATTATGATAATCAAGCATTATCTCTGGCTAAAAAGGAATTTGAAATTATCGAATTTTTATCGCTTCATAACGGCCAAGTTTTTGATAAGGAGCGAATATACGAGCTACTATGGGGATATGACAGCGATGGCAACGCTTCTGTTGTTGCAGAGCATATCAGAAGAATCCGCGCAAAATTTATGGCTGCCGGAGTAAAGTCACATATTGAAACGGTTTGGGGGCTTGGTTATAAATGGGTAAGTTTATAAATAAAATTCGAAATCTGTCACTGCGTAACTCATTTATATTGTATGCGCTTACATTTTTACTTTTAGCGATTATGCTGATTTCCATCACCAATCTTGTCGTAGCGGCCGGCTTGAACCATATAGAATTAAAATATGCGGTGGATTACAGCAGATCGGTATCTTTATATAGCGCTGATGGGAATTTTTTTGCACGCGTTAATGTTTGGGACACCAATCAAGCATTCACCGATTTGCTGACACCATTAGATTCGGCTTTTTATCAATTTCTTACCACCATGCAGACAATCACTATTCCCTTATATTCTGTTGTCTGTATTCTTCTGGCAGCCTTTCTTTTTTATCGAAACAAACTAAATAAACCGCTGACCCTGCTTCGTATAGCCTCAGAAAAAATAGTTGAAAACAACTTGGATTTTAAAATAAATTATAAGTGCCAAGATGAAATGGGCCGGCTTTGCGATTCTTTTGAATTGATGCGCTGTTCATTAGATGAGAATAATCGGGAGATGTGGCGGAGCATGGAAGAGCGGCGACGATTGAATGCCGCATTTGCCCATGATTTAAGGACACCACTTTCTGTCCTGCGTGGCTATACAGATTATTTAAAAAAATATCTTCCCGATGATCAGTTGTCAAACGATGAAATTTTAGAAAAAGTGAATATTATCGATGGGCACATTGACCGCATGGAGCATTATGTTAAAAGCATGAATGCACTTCAGACATTGGAGCAGCTCACCCCGAATCAGGAAAGCATCCCTTATGAAGCATTAAGGAACAGCCTTAGCAATACTGCCAATATCTTGAAGCAGGAATTTGACCTGACGTTTACCGGTGATGCAGATCTAAATACGATACTTTATGTAGACCATGAGCTGGTATCGCAAGTCTTTGAAAATCTTTTTTCCAATGCGCTGCGGTATGCCGATTCCGCTATAAACGTTGCGATCAAATGCACGATGGAGCAGCTGGAAATTACTGTTTCAGATGATGGCGCCGGATTTTCCCCGGAAGCACTACAAAAAGCTGCCAGCCCATTTTATCGGGAAGATGTATCGGCTTCCCTGCATTTTGGGCTGGGACTAAATATCTGCAAAATCATCTGTGAAAAACATGGCGGCTATCTGTATATCCAAAATGTGCCTCACGGAAATGGAGCGGCTGTAACTGCAGTTTTTTCGAATTGTAGATAAAAAGTTGAAATTCGTTTGTTAAAATCACTTTATCATTAAAAAGGAGTGTTAAGCAATGAATTGTAATACGATTGTTATTGAAGATCTCGACAAATTTTATGGAAAAAAACAGGCCATCAACCAGTTGACACTGACTATATCCCAAGGGATGTTTGGGCTTTTAGGTAGAAATGGTGCAGGAAAAACGACGCTCATGAAGGTTTTGGCCACCCTTTTAAGTAAGCAGAGCGGTACTGTCTCAGTCTGTGGTATCCCAGTAGATAACGCAAAAGAGATACGTCGAATTATCGGTTATCTGCCTCAGGAATTTTCAATGTATCCTTCAATGCAGGTAGAGGAGGCGCTAGATTACCTGGGGGTCCTCTCAGGACTTGACAAGGCACAGCGAAAAGCCGCAATCCCTGATCTGCTTGAAAAGGTTAATCTGAAACCGCAACGAAAGAAGAAGGTGCGCTCCCTTTCAGGCGGGATGATGCGGCGCCTTGGTATCGCCCAGGCACTTCTTCATGATCCCAAGGTGCTGATTGTTGATGAACCTACTGCCGGACTTGATCCGGAGGAGCGGATTCGTTTCAGGAATCTGCTCTGCGAGGTGGCCGAGGAACGAATTGTTATACTTTCAACTCATATTGTTGGGGATATAGAAGCAACCTGTGAGCAGATTGCCATTCTGGATGAAGGAAATCTTCTTTATAATGGAACTGTGATGGATCTTATCATGCAAGCAGAGGGTAAAGTCTACAGTGCCACAGTGCCTCTTAATCTGGCGGCGCAGGTCAAAAAAGAGTACATGGTTACCGGTATTTCCCCACAGGGCAAGAAAAGTGTGATTCGCCTTATCTCAGAATCCACCCCCGATATAGCCGCAATCCCCATCGAGCCAAATGTTGAGGATGCCTATATGTATTGTTTAAGTCAAAATAATGGAGGTGCATGGTAATGTTTTTAAAAGAGTGTAAAAAAATCTTATTGAGCATTCCCTACATCATTATAGCTGCGATACTCATTGTCTTCTTTTATACACAGTTTTATGTAGGAATTAATGCAGACTTGACTGCTCCACAGCCAGACGACCCAGCGGGATATGGTTATTATACCCAGGATGATCCGACGCTTATTATGCCCGCCGCAACTGATTCGCTGTTTTTAGAGTTTCTCAATAATGCCTATATAGCTTACCCACAAGGATTCTATAAAAATGTCACTTTAAGTGATTCCGATCAGGCACAGATTGCTGAAATACTTTCAAAAATAACAGGTGTACCGACAGAGGATTTCTTGGCGGCAGAAAAAGAGGAACGTGAAAGCTCCAGCACTACTGTCATTGATGCCGGTGAAGAAGCTAAAGCCGAAGACGGATCTATATATATCATTCCCAACAACCTGACGGAAGTAGATCGTTCGGGAACTTTAGACATTTCTGTTCGGGAAGATTTAAGTTATGAGGAGTTTATAGCACTCATGGATCAAGCCGATAAAATCATCGGTGGTGAAAGCTATTATAAAAGAGCTTCTTTGGCATCCCACTTTGGACAGATGCCTAAGGATTATACTCAAGCAATGGCGGACTATGAGGCACTTTTAGAAAATGGTGCCGGCGTTGCGCTCTCCCGTCTTTTTTCCGACTATTTAGGTATTTTTGCCACATTACTTCCGGTATTTCTAGCAGTCTGGCTAGTTATGAAGGATCGGGCTGCAAGGATGAACGAACTTGTCTCAACACGTCAAATTTCCTCATGGAAATTAATTGGGGTCAGATATTTGGCGCTTGTATGCATGGTCATGCTGGTGGTTTTTGTTCTTGCCGGTATCACTGCTACAAGTATTTACAGCATCTGCGGAGCGATAGATGGGCTTTATATGCCGTTTGTTTTCGCGATCGGCTGGATTATGCCCGGCATCATGATTTCGGCTTCGCTTGGGATGATTTTGACCGTACTGACAGGCACTCCTGCAGCCATTGCAGTATTTGGGCTCTGGTGGTTTTTGAGCCTAACATCTAACGTCAGCAATATCTATGGAAATTATGAAAACTTCACATTAATACCGCGACATAATACGATCGAAAATACGGCATATTTTACTGAGAATTTAAGGGCATTAGCAGAAAACCGATTTTTTTATGTGGCTCTTTCGATTGTCCTGGTTTTATTCAGTATGTATATTTACGAAGCGAAAAGGAGGGGAAGATGGCATGTCAGCATTATTAAGCAACGTTCAAATCATCAAATCGAATTTGAAGAATAATCTTTTTCCCCACCTTATACTTACGTTGCTGCTATTTTTATTGACACCGGCAATCTTTAGTATTTCTCATTTAAATGCCAGAGCCGCCGCCGCTCCGATGGAAACCTTTGTAGCACTTTGCGGCATGCTGCTTTTGACCCCGATCTATTACCCTGAACAAAAGGGCGTCATCAATGAAACGGTTGAAGCAAAATATGTCAATCATCTGTGGATAATATTCTTGCGTTTCTTGACCGCTTGGGTTTTGACAGCTTTAGCGATCTTGCTATTTGCCGGTATTATGCTTTATTGCGGCAGCACCATAACAGGCAGGCTCATATTGGGCACATTTGCATCAGCTATATTTCTGGGGGCATTGGGAATGCTGACCTCCTGCATTTCAGAGAACATTGCTGTGGGATATATGATACCGGTCATCTATTATGCCTTTAACTTTGCGATGGGGCCTAAGCTTGGAAACTTCTATCTTTTCTCATTAACGGGTGATAGCTTTGCTGAAAAACCATGGCTTGTAGGCGGCAGTATTGTGCTGGCCGCGGCAGCGTTTGGAGTTCAGTATGTGAGGATGAAGCGTAGGTGAGGTTCCTTCGCTGTCAGAATATAGATCATTAAAATGAACAACAAACCTTTCAAGAATATGGCGCATATTCAAATGACCACCAACTATGAACTGATTCTTATCCCGCAAAGACGCTGTGTACATCAATTATTCAAGCAAAGAAATATTTGATGCTATAGTAAATTTTACAATAATTTGCTATAATTATTTATAGCCATATAGAAAATCATAAGGGAGAGGATATTATGTATTTAGATCAGGTGAACAGCTTTGCGTTATATCTGGTTGTGGGAATCATTTTGTTTTTCATTTTATGTATGTGTACAGTCTTCATGGTTAAGAGCTACCGTGCCGGGATAGCGATCGGTATGGATAAGAAGCTTCTTAAGCGGTCAATCACTTCCAGTATTACTTTTACAGCGGTACCGAGCATCAGCATTTTACTCGGTGTCATTGCTTTAAGTGGGTCTTTAGGAATACCTTTATCCTGGCTCCGGCTATCGGTCATCGGGGCGCTGCAGTATGAGCTCAATGTGGCAGAGATCGCCGCAACGGCAATAGGGTATTCCGGCATCAATGATATTAAGATGGGTATTCAGTCTTTTAGTACCATATCTCTAGTAATGACAACAGGAATTTTAGGTGGTCCGCTGTGCTGCATGTTCTTTTTAAAGAAATATCTGAAAAAAGTGCAGAAAACGCCGAAGCCAGACGGAACTAATAAGCCTTCCTATAGTACTGTTGCTGTAACGGCAATGTTTATTGGCTTGTGTAGTGCTTACATTAGCTCTTATATTGGCACCGCTGCTGTCCATCAGGATTTCATTCCCCTGTTCACAGCTTTCTTTGCAGCAGTTGCCATGGCAATATTTGAATATTTCACAGTTGTGAAAAAGCAGGCATGGCTTGATAATTTCAGTGTTGCGACAAGTATGCTGTTGGCAATGGCTGCTGCAGTTATCATTAGTGGGGTGATCAAATGACAGAACAGGAAAAAATACAATATTTTAATAAAATCAATCGTCAGTTTCACCTGATTGGAAAGGCGATGACCATTATTGCCATCGCGGCAATGATATCGTTTTCCGTTTTTGCTGCCATACTATATAACGTATGGCCTTCATTAAAAGGATTTCTTGCCGGCTTTGCCAATGTAGCCGTTATCTATTATCCGGTTGCGATTGCTGAATTTCTAATTTTTGCGCCAATGCTTGGCACCGGTGGCAGCTACTTGGCATTTTTGACCGGCAATCTGACCAATTTAAAAATACCCTGTGCCATGAATGCCAGAGATATAGCGAAGGTGGAGGCGGGGACGCCGGAGAATGAGATTATTTCCACGTTAAGTATTTCTGCCAGTGCCATAACAACGATGCTGATCATATTTGCAGGCGTGCTTTTGCTGTCACCGCTGCGTCATATTCTGGCAGAACCAGTGCTTGCTCCCGCATTTGATAATGTTGTGGCGGCCTTGTTTGGAGCCTTGGGTCTTAAGTATTTCATAAAGCAGCCTAAAATTGCAATTGTACCTTTGGTTTTGCTGACATTGCTCTGTATCCTAGTGCCTTCTATGATTAGCCAAACCAGTATTTTGATTATTCCGGCAGGATTAATTGCCTTGGGTATAGGATATGTATTGTTTAAAAAAGAAAAAATAAAGGGATAGCTAAGGCTTTGGAGGGAAAGATGAAAATAATAGTTATTTGTATTTTGATGCTCGTTATTCTTATTCTATGTATTTGCTTAGTTAAAACGCTGATGCTAAAGCCCACGCCGGCAATTTCTGCAAAAATTGACGATGCCGTTAACGAGCGGGCATTGTCATATGGACAACAGCTTGGAGAAATGATTCGATGTGAAACGATTTCTGATTATACGGATAAGAATACAAGTAAGTTTTATAAATTTCATGGTATATTAGAAGGCTTGTTTCCTGCCATACATCAGACCTGTGAAAAAAAGGATTTTAATGGAAGCCTGCTCTTTCGTTGGAAGGGAACTAAAGGAAAAGAGCCGATTCTGTTAATGAGCCATATGGATGTGGTGGAAGCCGGCGGCGATTGGGAGCATGATCCCTTTAGCGGTGAAATAATTGATGGGAAGGTATGGGGTCGGGGAACTGTTGATACTAAAGGAAATCTGTTCTGCATCATGCAGGCGGTTAATGAGCTTATAAAGGAAGGCTTTAAGCCGGAGGGCGATGTTTATATTGCGAGCAGCGCGACGGAAGAAATCATTGGCGAGGGCGCCTTGTCAATCGCCGAATACTTAAAGCGAAACGGAGTGAAATTGCGGCTTCTATTGGATGAAGGCGGAGTGATCATGGAGAATCCATTAGGCGGCCTTAACGGTACCTATGGCATGGTCGGCGTATTAGAAAAGGGTTATGGAGATGTGAAATTTATCGCCAGAAGCAACGGTGGGCATGCTAGCGCACCGTCAAAAAAAACACCGATTGCCCGTCTGTCGGCTTTTATTTGTGAAATGGAAAGAAAGAGCCCATTCAAAGCCCAGATCAACCCTACGATACTTGAGATGTTTAAGTGCTATACCCCCAATATGGTTTTTCCGATGAAGTTCATTTTTGCAAATCTGTGGTTGTTTAAGCCTGTTTTGGCTAAGATATTAGTGCTTGTAAGTCCGCTGTCCGGGGCTATGGTTAAAACCACATTGGCTTTTACAATGGCGAAGGGATCAGATGGTTTGAATGTCTTACCGGAGGAGGCTTATGTTACGGGAAATATGCGCTTTATCCATCATCAGGGAACGAAAGAGAGTATTCGCATTGTGAGCGACATCGCCAAGAAGTATGATATTACTACTGAGATTATGAAAACCTTTGATCCATGCCCCGAGGTGGATTATAAGGGCGAGGCCTATAAACTGGTAGAGAAAACCGCCAATACGATTTACCCGGGAGTGGGGATTACGCCTTATGTGATGACAGGCTCGACGGATTGCAAGTTTTACAGTGAGGTCTGCGATAATGCTTTTCGGTTCGCCCCTCTATATATTAGTAAGCAGCAGCAAGCTTCCATTCATGGACTCAATGAAAATATTGATGCCGCCGCTTTGCCAAAGGGCGTAGATTATTTTAAGCTGCTGATTAAGAGTCTCTAGAAGTGGAAAGCGCTAACCGCTTTGCGGCGTCACCGATATTAATGGAGCCAACAGCCGCAGGTAATGTGTCTGATAGTGTACAGACAGAAAGCATATAATCATGATCAAAGTCATATTGTTTAAAGCGAGGGATAACACTTTGATTAGAATCGGACAGGGAAATGCTTCCTGGGCGCACGGTAAATTCAAATGAGTTTAAAGGTGTAGACAGCCCTGTTCCAAGAAACTTAATATAGCTTTCCTTAAGCGTCCAGATGCTGAAAAACTGGGCTTGTCGGCTGTTGCTATCGCTGCCGAATATTTGAAGGCATTCATTATTGGTAAAGAAGCGCTCAGCGATGTTTAAGTCAATATCGTTGATCTTCTCAATGTCAACCCCAACGATATCGTTGCTGATTGCGGCAATAACCCAATGGCCGGAATGCGATAAATTGAAATGTAATGGAAGGTCTTTTAAATAAGGCTTTCCATATCTATTTTCCTGAATATATATATCTTGATTATCAATCTTTAGAATATCGGAACTAATATATCGAATCAAAATATCACCGTATAAACTGCATAGGGTGTCTTTTTTAAAATGAAAGCGATCAATTCGCTGCCTTTTTTCATCTGGTATCAGGGATAGCATCTGATGATATTGGCTGCTTGATACTTCTTGGTTGATGTCAACAGCATAGATAGATAACATAAGGTTTCCTCCAATTATTATTTTAGTTATACAATGATAGTGGACTGATGTCAACGCCGAACAGCTTCTAGAGATTACAATTAGCAAATATAACTAAAAAAGAAAGGCGATTTTAGGACATTTTGCTATTGATTTATGGGAACAGAAATTGATATGATGGTATCGTAAAAAAAATAATAATGATTGAAAATCGATTGATAATTTCGGGAGAGATCGTATGCAGAATATCTGAACATACGGAGCCGAAGGTGACTAGCGTGACAAACTCTCAGGCAAAAGGACCGGAATTGGACGATACTCCGGAAAGTCATTAGTGACAATTGAGCTATTATGACACCGAAGAAGCAATTTCTCATTGAGGAAGAATCTTTCAGGTTGCAGGACGGAGGCGCACTAATAGGGCGTCTTTGTCTTTTTTTATCTGCCCAGGCAAGTCATTTTCCCTGATGGGAATAATTGAATGAAAGGAAGTGAAGAAGATGGAATCTATGACTCCCCTGTACGAATGCCATGTGGCAAGTGGCGGCAAGATGGTACCCTTTGCTGGGTATTTGCTTCCGGTCCAATATACGGATGTCATAGTGGAGCACATGGCAGTTCGAACGAACGCCGGAATCTTTGATGTATCACATATGGGAGAGGTGATGATCTTTGGATCGGATGCTCTTAGTAATATCAACATGCTTTATACCAACGACTTTACGAACATGCAAGTCGGACGCGTGCGATATAGCCCTATGTGCAATGAACATGGAGGCGTTGTTGACGATTTGATTGTTTATTGCATAGCAGATAATCGGTATTTGATCGTTGTCAATGCTGCAAACCGCCATAAGGATGTGGAATGGATGAAGAGCCACTTAAGGGGCGACGTGGTTTTAGAAGATGTTTCTGATTCTTATGCACAGATTGCCCTGCAGGGTCCGAAGTCCAGTGAGATTCTTGCCAAGGTTTCTAAGGAAGAGGAGATTCCAGCGAAGTATTATACCTTTAAAGAGAATGTGGCAATCGCTGGGATCGGGTGCCTGGTATCACAAACAGGCTATACTGGAGAACATGGTTATGAAATTTATTGCAAACCCCATGAGGCGCCCGTTATCTGGAATGCGCTTTTGGAGGCAGGAAAAGAAAAGGGGCTTATCCCTTGTGGCTTAGGAGCGCGCAACACTTTGCGCTTGGAGGCGGCTATGCCCTTATATGGCCATGAGATGGATGATGCCATTAGTCCGTTGGAAACAGGCCTAAGTTTTGGCGTAAAGATGCAAAAGGACGATTTTATTGGAAAGAAGGCACTTGTTGAAAAAGGTGAACCTAAAATAAAAAGGGTCGGGTTGAAAGTGACCGGAAGAGGAATTGTCCGTGAGCACTGCAGTATTTACGTAGAAAGCGTAAAGATCGGGGAGACGACCTCCGGTACTTATTGTCCATATCTTAAGGGAGCTTATGCGATGGCGCTGATTGACAGAGACTATGCGATGGAAGGTACAACAGCAGAGGCAGAGGTAAGGGGAAGAAGAGTTCCGGTTCAGATAGTGCCCCTGCCGTTTTATGAAAAATCTTAATGTAGGAATGGAGGATAACGTGAAAGAAGTAGATTCTGCAACATAGCAGAAAAAAGGCACATCAAGAAGACCTTGCGGTGGTAAAATTCGCAAGGTAACACAAAAGAGAAAAGTCAGCTAACAGCTAACC
>Ga0153920_1000074_pt1 | contig 38490 bp, 33 predicted proteins | sample TSNJ004MetaG_FD_104713 | JGI IMG/M metagenome (GOLD analysis project Ga0153920, IMG submission 104713) | Attine ant fungus gardens microbial communities from New Jersey, USA - TSNJ004 MetaG | ecosystem: Host-associated > Fungi > Mycelium > Unclassified | place: USA: New Jersey, Brendon T. Byrne...
CCTGGGGCTGTCGATCGTCGCGCTGGCCGGCTACGGCATGGGCAACGTGGTGCTGCCGCCGCTGGTGAAGAAGTACTTCCCGGACCACATCGGCGTGGTCACCAGCGGGTATGTGACCCTGCTGGCCGTGGGCACCTGGGTGGCCCCGCAGTTCTCGGTCCCGCTGGCCAACGCCTCCACCTGGCAGCTGTCCATAGGCTCGTGGGCGCTGCTCTCCGCCGTGGTGCTGCTGCCCTGGCTGCTGCAGCTGATCGCCGACCGCAAGGTGGCGCGCCCGGACATGCCCGCGCCGCTGGCCGGCGGCAGTGCGCCCGGGCTGAAGCTGAACCCCTGGAAGTCCAAGGTGGCCTGGGGGCTGGCGATCTACCTGGCCGGCAACTCCGCCCAGACCTACGTCTACTTCACCTGGCTGCCGCCCTACCTGACCGCGATGGGCCTGAGCGAGGGCACCTCCGGTTCGATGCTGGCGCTGTTCGCGATCCTGGGCCTGCCGGTCAGCCTGCTGGTGCCGCTGTGGGTGCCGCGGCTGAAGCACCCGATCGTGGCGGTGGGCGTGTTCACCGCCTGCTGGATCGGCGGGCACCTGGGCATCTACCTGTCCCCGACGAACAACACCGCCGTGTGGGTGGCGCTGGCCGGCCTGGGCCAGGGCACGTTTGCGATCGCACTGCTGATGATGAACTTGCGCTCGCGCACCACCTACGGTTCGGGCGTGCTGTCCGGCTTCGCCCAGGGGCTGGGGTATGCCGGGGCGGCCGTGGTGCCGATGCTCTTCGGCGTGGTGCAGAAGGCCACCGATTCCTGGGGCGCGGCCTTTGCGATGCTCGGCGGGTGCATCGTGGTGATGCTGGCCGGGGCGATCATGATCAACCCGCCGCGGGCCATCGAGGACACCATCCCCGGGGCCGAGGACCTGGGCAAGCTCGAGCGCATCGACTGACCCGGGGCGGCGCAAGCGGCGGCAGGCGGCCTAGTAGTTGCGCTGCGGCCCGTCCCCAGGGGGCGCGGCCGGCTGGCGGTGCCAGTGCCCGGCCGCCAGCGGCACCCGCCAGCCGGACTTGATCGCCGCCAGCCGGGTGGCGATCACCAGCACCGCGGTGATGATGCCCAGCGTGGTGGAGAACCAGCCCAGCGTCCAGCTCAGCGAGGTCAGCCCCGCCCCGGCGATCGCCGGAACCGCGTAGAGGTCGCGGGGGTTGAACAGTTCCGGGGTGACGTTGGCAATGACATCGCGCATCAGCCCGCCGCCCACCGCGGTGCTCACCCCCAACAGCACCGAGGAGACCGGATTCATCCCGTAGTCCAGGGCCTTTAGCGTGCCGGTGATGCAGAACAGTCCCAGCCCGCCGGCGTCGAACACCAGCACCAGGCGGTGCAGCTTCTTGACCGCCGGGGTGAACAGGTACACCAGCACGGCACTGAGCACGACCGGGATGAAGTAGACCGGGTTGCTGAACGTGGCCGGGGTGTCGCTGAGGATCAGATCGCGCACGATGCCCCCGCCCAGGCCTCCGACCCCGGCCAGGAACACCGAGCCGATGATGTCAAAGCCGCGGCGCACCGCCACCAGTGACCCGGCGATCGCGAAGAAGAACGTGCCGATCAGCTCAACGGCCAGGACCATGGTGGGCATCATGGGTTGGTGGGCTCCCCTTCGACACGGTGGGCGCGGCTTCGCGCGCCCCGAACGCTACCCATTATGCGTCGTGTTCCGGCGCCCGCAGAATCCGGGCGATGCGCTGGACCGTGTTCAGGTTCCGGGTGGTGTGCAGGTGGGTGGGGGCCAGGCGCTGCAGTGCCTGGGCCAGCGGGTCACTGGTGCTGGTGCCGCGTTCGGCCACCCAGCCAAGGGCCGGGCCGTGCACGGCGAACGGTTCGGCGGCCCGCAGCCCGCGGCAGGCCAGCTGTTCCTCCAGCGCCGCGGCCAGCGCGCCGGCCGCCGCGGGGGAGGGGGTGAAGCTCAGGTAGCGATGGTAGTTCCCATGTGGCGGCTGAACCGGAAAGCCGGTGGCCAAGGCGGCGAACCCGGGGCCGGGGTAGGCCAGACAGCGGATCCGGTGGCCGAACTGCGCATCGATCGCCTGCTCCGCCCGCCTACCGGTGGCCGGCGGATCCAGTTCGCTGGTGAGGATCGCGTTGCCGGTGGCCAACACCGTGCACACCGCGGCGAACCCGGCCTCCTGCAGGATGCGGGCCAGCTCGGCCATGGGCAGCTTGATCCCGCCGACGTTGATCCCGCGCAGCAGCAGGACCTGCTCGCCGGGTTCTCCCGGGCCCGGATCCGGCCGCCCTTGCTCCTGGCGTATGCGTGTCATGGCTTCATCCAAGCGCACCACCGCCAGCGTGTCGAGCGGGCGGTGCGGGGCTTGGGCGGGGCAGAAGCAGGGGGACGGCGATGGCCTAGGATCGAACCATGAGCAAGCAGCTTCCCCATGGTTCCTGGCCGTCCTCGATCAGCGCCGCACAGGTGGCGGCCGGCACCAAGCCGCTGGGCGGTGCGGCCTTCGCAGGAGAGGAGGTCATCATCCAGCAGGCCCGGCCCGAGCAGGGCGGGCGAATCACGCTGTGGCGCCACGATGCGGCCAGCGGTGAGCGCCGGCAGGAGCTGATCCCGCGCGAGTACAACGTGCGCTCCCGGGTGCACGAATACGGCGGCGCCTCCTGGGCCCTGCTGCCCGGGGCGGAGCCGGGCGGGTGGGGCATCGTCTTCGCGAACTTCACCGACCAGCGGCTCTACCTCATTTCCGCACCCGGCGCGGCACCGGTGGCGCTGACCCCGCCGAGCCTTGAGCAGGGAAACCCGACCCTGCGCTTTGCCGAACTGGTGCCCACCGACGCGGGGGACGCGGTGCTGGCGATCATGGAGGACCTCTGTGGCGAACCGGTGCGCCACATCGTGGCGGTCCCGCTGGATGCCAGCGCCGCCACCGACCGCGCAGCGCTGAACGTGCTGACCCCGCCGGCCCGCTTCGTCGCCTTCCCGCGGCTGAGCCCCGGTGCGCGGCAGCTGGCCTGGATCAGCTGGGAGCACCCGAACATGCCCTGGGACGGCACCGAGCTGCACCTGGCCACCCTCACCGGCACCTCGCTGCGCACCGCCGGGCTGGCCGATGAGCGGGTGATCGCCGGCTCCGGGCAGACCTCGGTGCTGCAGCCCGAATGGGTTGACGGGCAGCGCCTGGCGTTCATCAGCGACGCCTCGGGCTGGTGGAACCCGTACCTGTACGACGTGGCCGCCGGCACCAGCCGCCCGCTGCTGCAGCGCGAGGAGGAATTCGCCGGCCCGCTGTGGCAGGTCGGCACCACCTGGTACACCGTGGAATCAGAGAACACCCTGCTGGTCAGCCACGGGACCGGGCTGACCGGGCTGTCCCGGCTGCGCATCGATGACGGGCAGCTGCAGCCGCTGCGGCTGCCGGTGACCCGGATCCGTCCGCTGCAGCTGCGCGGCCGCCAACTGCTGGCCGCGACCTCCTCGATGACCCAGGGCGAGCAGATCAGCCTGATCGACCTGGCGGCGGGGGACGGCCGGGACGCACCGGGCGGCACCCGGGACGAGGCACCCACCGGGGACGAGGCAGTCACCCGGGGTGCGGACTGCCTGCGCCCGCTGGCCCGGGCCATCGATCAGCTGCCTCCGGCCGACCAGCTGCCGCAGGTGGAGGAGCTGGAGGCCCGCAACGCCGACGGGGAAGCGGTGCACGCGCTGCTCTACCGTCCGCGCAACCAGGGCTACCGGGGGCCGGAGGGGCACAAGCCGCCGTTCATCACCATGGTGCACGGCGGGCCGACCTCGCAGGCCGCCGCCACCCTTTCGGCCGCCATCGCCTACTACACCTCCCGGGGAATCGGGGTGGTGGATGTGAACTACGGCGGCTCCAGCGGCTACGGGCGCGCCTACCGCAACCGGCTGCGCGGGCAGTGGGGCGTGGTGGACGTGGCGGACACCGTGGCGGTGATCGACGCGCTGATCGAGCGCGGCATCGCCGACCCGCACCGGATCGGGATCGAGGGCGGCTCGGCCGGCGGCTGGACCGTGCTCTCGGCGCTGACCAACTCGGACCGGTTCACCGCCGGGATCAGCCGCTACGGCGTCTCCGACCTGGTGGCACTGGTCGCCGACACCCATGACTTCGAATCCCAGTACATGTTCTCCCTGGTCGGGCCCTACCCGCAGGAGGCCGAGCTCTACGCCCAGCGGGCGCCGATCAACCACCTGCAGAACATCAGCTGTCCGGTGCTGGTGCTGCAGGGCGATGAGGACAAGGTGGTGCCCCCGGCCCAGTCACAGGTGGTCGTCGATGAGCTGGCCCGGCGCGGCATCCCGCACGCCTACCTGCTCTTTGCCGGGGAACAGCACGGGTTCCGCCAGGAGGCGAACATCATCGCCGCACTGGAAGCCTCCCTGGCGTTCTACGCCCAGGTGTTCGGCTTCGAGGCGGACGTGCCGCCGCTGGAATTGTCCTGACTCAACTGCGCTGGCCGTGGCCGGGCGTGGACTTCTGGCCGCGCCGCGGCGCGGCTACTGGCCGGGTTGCTGCCAGGAGCTGCGCAGCTTCTCCATCTCGCGCCGGTCCTTCTTGGTGGGCCGGCCGGTGCCGCGGTCGCGGACCGGAACCATCGGGATGACGAGCTTCTCGCGCGGGGCAGTGTGGTCGATGTAGCACTTGGTGGCCACTGGGGCACCGACCCGCTTGGTGATCAGGGCGGTGACCTCCAGCTCGCGGTCGAACCCGTCCTTGCGCACCCGCAGCCGGTCCCCGGGCACCACCTGCTGGGAGGCCTTCACCGGGCTGCCGTTCAGCTTCACGTGCCCGGCCCGGCACGCGGTGGTGGCCGCCGAACGGGTCTTGTAGATGCGCACGGCCCACAGCCAGGCATCCAGCCGCGCTTTGGAAGTAGTGGGGATCTGGACCATGTCTACGAGTTTAGGCCAGGATGCATCCGGGAACCGGATAGCGTCTGCGGCGCGGCACCCGGCAGCTTCCATCCTCGTCCCGCCGCCGTGCCGAGGCAAAGATCACACCCCATGCCTGCCCCGCACCGGTGCCAGGGCAGGAAAAAACCAGGGCACTGCCGGTGCACCGGCCGTGTCCCGCGCAGGTGCCAGCCCGCCGTTTTGACGGTCCCAGCGCCCGTGGGCCGTCTTTGCGGTTAGCCGCTGTAGGCCCCGGCATCGGTGCAGGCCTGCTTTAGGCTGTTGGCAATTTTTTCGGGCGCCGTCCTGTCGCCCCGGTCGGCCAGCTCCTTGAGCGGATCGATGATTGAGGCCGGCAGGCCGCCTCCGTCGATCGCGCCAATCATTGAGGTCAGGACCCTGATCTCACTGTTTTCCAGCTGGCCATCCTGTACCGGCGCGCAGGCCTGGCGCACGAACTCCTTGGACGCGGCATCGGTGAGTTGCCCCACGGCCTCAGAGGCCTGCTGCTCGACCATGGAGCACCCGGTGACCACGGTGGCCAGCAGTGCGAGTGCGGCCGTACCCAGTACTTTGCGTGTGTGCTCTTTCCCCATGAAAAACCACTTTAATAGGCAACGTTGGGGATCAGCTGAATGAGAGCCGAGTCGATCATCCAAGCCGTGAACCCGGTGGTGCACAATGGATCGGTGAGCAGTGCAGAACAACGAATTATCCAGCGCCTGGCCGAGGAGCTTTCCGCCACCACGCAGGTGAAGACCTGGCAGGTCAAGGCGGCCATCGAACTGCTGGACTCCGGATCCACGGTGCCCTTCATCGCCCGCTACCGCAAGGAAGTGACCGGCACGCTGGACGACGCCCAGCTGCGCCTGCTCGAGGAGCGGTTGCGCTACCTGCGCGAATTGGAGGACCGCAGGGTCGCGGTGCACCAGGCGATCGAGGAGATGGGCAAGCTCACCGACGAGCTGGCCGCCGCCATCGCCGCGGCCACCACGAAGGCCGAGCTGGAGGACATCTACCTGCCGTTCAAGTCCAAGCGGCGCACCAAGGCGCAGATCGCCCGCGAAGCCGGGCTGGAGCCGGTCGCCGAGCAGCTGCTGGCCGACCCCCAACTGGACCCCGACGCCCTGGCCGAACGCTACCTGAACGCCGAGGCCGGCTTCGCCACCACCACCGATGTGCTTTCCGGGGCCCGCTCGATCGTCACCGAACGGGTCTCCCAGGACGTGGCGCTGACCGGGCAGCTGCGCGAACGGCTGTGGAGCACCGGCAAGATCGGCGCGAGCGTCAGCCCCACCGCCTCAAGCGAGGGGCAGGGCAAGTACGCGGACTACCTGGACTATGCCGCCCCCATGGACTCGCTGCCGGCCCACCGGGTGCTGGCGCTGCTGCGCGGGGAACGCGACGGGGTGCTGGACCTGCAGCTGGCCGAGGCCGATCCGCGCGATGCGACCGCAGTGGCCGAGGCCCGTTCCGGCTACGAGGCCGCGGTGGCCCGCAGCCTGGGCATCACCGCCCCCGCCGATGCCCCGGCGGGCAAGTGGCTGGCCCAGACCGTCCGCCTGGCCTGGAAGGCCCGGCTGCTGACCCGCTTCGAATCCGACCTGCGCACCCGGTTGTTCGAGGCCGCCGAGGACGAATCGGTGAAGATTTTTGCCGCGAACCTGCGTGACGTGCTGCTGGCCGCCCCGGCCGGCTCCAAGGCCGTGCTGGGCCTGGACCCGGGGCTGCGTACCGGCGTGAAGGTGGCGGTGGTGGACCGCACCGGGCAGGTCGTGGACACCGCCACCATCTACCCGCACGCCCCGGCCAACAAGTGGGATCAGTCGGTGCAGGTGCTGACCGCCCTGGCCCGCAAGCACGGCACCGAGCTGATCGCGGTGGGCAACGGCACCGCCGGGCGGGAAACCGACCGGCTGGCCGCCGCCGTCATCAAGGAGCTGACCGGCGCCAAGCCGGCCAAGGTGATCGTCTCCGAGGCCGGCGCGTCGGTGTACTCGGCCTCCGAACTGGCCAGCCAGGAGCTGCCGGGCATGGACGTGTCGCTGCGCGGGGCGGTCTCGATCGCCCGGCGCCTGCAGGACCCGCTGGCCGAACTGGTCAAGATCGACCCCAAGTCCATCGGCGTGGGCCAGTACCAGCACGACGTCAGCGCCGCGAAGCTGGACCGTGCCCTGGACGCGGTGGTCGAGGACTGCGTGAACGCGGTGGGCGTGGATGTGAACACCGCCTCCCCGGCACTGCTCTCCCGCGTCGCCGGGGTCGGGCCGCTGCTCAGCCGCAACATTGTCGAGCACCGCAACGCCAACGGCCCCTTCGCCACCCGCAAGGACCTGCTCAAGGTGCCGCGCCTGGGCGCCAAGGCCTTCGAACAATGCGCCGGGTTCCTGCGCATCACGTCCGGCATCGACCCGCTGGACGCCTCCGCGGTGCACCCCGAGGCCTACGCGCTGGCCCGCACCCTGCAGCACAGTGCCCAGGAGCGCGGCCGCCGGCTGGCCGAACTGGACCCCGCCGAGTTCGTCACCGAACAGTTCGGTGAACCCACCATCCGCGACGTCATCACCGAACTGCAGCGTCCCGGACGCGACCCGCGCGGGGAATTCGTCACCGCGGCGCTGAAGGAGGGCGTGGAAACCCTCAACGACGTGAAGCCGGGCATGATCCTGGAGGGCACGATCTCCAACGTTGCCGCGTTCGGCGCGTTCGTGGACATCGGGGTCCACCAGGACGGGCTGATCCACGTCTCGGCGCTGAGCAACAAGTTCATCTCCGACCCCCGCGAGGTCGTCACCTCAGGGCAGATCGTGAAGGTCAAGGTCCTGGACGTCGACGCCGCCCGCAAGCGCATCTCCTTGACCCTGCGGCTGGATGATCCGCTGCCCGGGCAGAGCACCCCGGACCAGCCGGCCGGTTCCCGGCAGCGCAATCCGCAGCGAAACGGCCAACGCAACCAGGGCCAACGCGGCGCCCGCCGGGCACCGGGGCCGCGCAAGGAATCGGCCCCGGCCAATACCGCGATGGCCGAGGCGCTGCGCAAGGCCGGATTGGGATAACCTCCTACGACCCTGGCTCCCCCTACCCTCCGGCCACCTGGACCCGTGGGGTAGGGGTGCCAAACCAAACTTTGCTACGCCTCAACTAAATACAAGTCAGACCGCTGGTGTGAGCTAATTCGGCAGCGGCTTAGTGTGCCTAAACTTCGGTGACAAGCACGCCGAATGCGCCTATTGTAAAAACATGGAACTTACAGGAAAACTGGCAGAAGCCTTCAACCAGCAGATCACCCTTGAACTGACCGCTGCCACGGTCTATCGCCAGCTGGCCGCCGAAATGGAAGTGCTCAGCTTCCCCGGCATCGCCAACTGGTTCCGCGCCCAGTCGCAGGAAGAGATCGTGCACGCCGAGAAGTTCATCATGCACATGGCCGACCGCGGCGCCCACCCGAAGATCGGTGAGCAGCCCGCCCCGAGCCTGAACGTGCGCAGCGTCGAGGACGCCTTCGCGGCCTCCCTGGCCCACGAGCAGAAGGTCTCGGCCGCCATCCGCGAACTGTACCGCGTGGCCCAGAATGAAGCGGACCTGGACTGCCTGCCGCTGCTGCACTGGTTCATCGACGAGCAGGTCGAGGAAGAGGCGACCGTCGGGGAAATCCTGGACCGCGTGCGCCTGGTGGGCGATGACGGCAGCGGCCTGCTGCGCATCGAGGCGGAACTGGCCTCCCGCGATTCCGCGGAGTAAAAAGTCCTCACTCGCCGCGGGCGATTGATTAATGAAATAAACTTAGGGAAGCAATGATTGTTGCTTCCCTAGGTTTTTAAGTTTCAGAGGTGTTTGTGGATCGGGTGAGACCGTCACGTGCGCAGGCCAGTCCGCAGGCCGTGGCGCTCACGCACCGCACGACCGCGTCGCTGAAGCTGCGCAAGGGAGCCGGGCGGCACTACCTGGTGCAGACGCAGTTGATGGAACACCAGGAGCTGGCCCTCGTGGAGATCCGCGGCTCATGGGCGCACGTCTATGTGCGTGGGCTCTACGGCTGGCTGCCGGCGGCCTACCTGGAGCAGATCCCCGACGTGCAGGTCAGTACGCCATCGCAATCCACAGCCGAGCCCAAGGCTGCGGCCGTCCCCTCGCGCTACGCCCTGATTGAGGCCACGCACCAAACCACTGCCACCCTGAACCTGCGCAAGGGAAGCGGCACCGGTTATCCCGTCATCAAGGTCGTGGATCAGGGCGCCAAGGTCAAGGTGATGCTGCAGCAGGGGCTGTGGGCGCAGATTCAATGGGGAGATTCCCAAGGTTGGGTGCCGAGCATGTACCTGCAAACCCTGCCGCAACGGCCGCCGCGTGATGGACTGATTTCGGTGCCCCAGCAGAGAGCCTTGACAACGATCAGCCTCAACGGCCGCCGAGGACCAGGCGATCACTACCCGCTGGTGCGCATCCTGCAGGCCGACACCGCAGTGGTCGTCACCGCTCGCCAGGGTGCGTGGCGAAAGATTGAGCGGGACGGGGAGCAGATGTGGGTTCCCGCCAGCCAGCTCAGAACCGTTTACTAGTTGCTGTTCAGCGATTTTCCTCGGCCAGATCCCTGACGCGGATGGGCGCCGCCTCTGTGGCGACCACGGCCAAATGAACCCGGTTGCAAACTTTGCGCCTTTCCGAGCGCTGACGGCGGCTGCTTCCGCGTCCTGGACGGTGCCTACCGCAAAGCTTCGGTGCTGCGGTAGTTTCATCGCGCCGCCGACGGAAGCTGGTTTTTCCCTCTTTGCGGCCTCAGAGCATCTGCCTGCGACCCGTGTTGAGGCAAGCGAGGAGAACCCACAGGACGGGTTAAACAGGTCTGGGCCTGGGAACCGCGCTCGGATCCCAGGCCCAGATGGAGAGTAGGGCTTACTCGCCGATGTAGTACAGACGCTTGTTGACGAACTCGTCCATTCCCAGCGGGCCAAGCTCGCGGCCGAAGCCCGAACGCTTCACGCCGCCGAACGGCATCTCGGCGCCCTCGGCGCTGGCGGCGTTCACGCTGGCCATACCGGCCTGCAGGCCCATGGCAACCTTCTCCGCGCGTGCCCGGTCCTCGGAGTGCACCGAGCCACCCAGGCCGTAGACGGTGTCATTGGCCATTTCCAGCGCCTCTTCATCGCTGGAGACCTTGTAGACCACGGCAACCGGGCCGAAGAGCTCCTCGTAGTAGGCGCGCATGTCCTTGGTGACACCGGTGAGCACGGCGGGGGAGTAGTAGGCTGCCGGGCCGTCGTGCAGCACACCGCCCGCGTGCAGGGTGGCACCCTTGGAGACGGCGTCCTGGACCTGCTCGTGCAGGTCCTCGGCGGCCTTGCGGGAAGACATCGGGGCGAAGGTCCCATCCTCTTCCTTCATCGGGTCGCCGGGCTGAAGGCCTTCGGCACGCTTGGTCAGCTCGGAGACGAACTCGTCGTAGATGTCCTCCATGACGATCATTCGCTTGTTCGAGTTGCAGGCCTGGCCGGTGTTGTCGATGCGGAAGCCCCACGCGGTTTCGGCGATATCGGAGATGTTCTGCGAGTCCAGGACGACGAACGGATCCGAACCGCCCAGCTCCAGGACGGCCTTCTTCAGGTTGCGTCCGGCCTGTTCGCCGATGATGGCGCCGGCGCGCTCGGAACCGGTCAGCGAGACACCCTGGATGCGCGGGTCCTCGATGATGGTGGAGATCTGGTCGTGGGTGGCGAACAGGTTGTTGTAGACCCCGGCCGGCACTCCGGCCTCGTCAAAGATTTCCTGGATGGCCAGCGCGGAGCGCGGGCAGGACTCGGCGTGCTTGAGGATGATGGTGTTGCCCAGCATCAGGTTTGGCGCCGCGAAGCGGGCCACCTGGTACAGCGGGAAGTTCCACGGCATGATGCCCAGCAGCGGGCCGATCGGACGCTTCTGCACGACGGCGCGGCCGCCGGAGAGCGACTTGATTTCCTGGTCGGCGGCCAAGGTCGGGCCCTCGGTGGCGAAGTACTGGAAAATGTCCTTGCAGAACTCTGCCTCACCGACGGCCTCGGACAGCGGCTTGCCCATCTCGGTGGTCATGATCTTGCCCAGCTCCTCGGCACGCTCGCCGAACAGCTCGGCGATGCGGTGCACGATCTTGGCGCGCTCGTTGATGTCGGTCTTGCCCCACGACTCGTAGGCTGAGGAGGCTGCACTCACGGTCTCCTGCACCTGCTCATCGGTGGCCACCGGGAATTCCTCGACCGTTTCGCCGGTGGCAGGATTCAGGACCTTATAGGTTTGGGCGCTCATTCTCGCTCCTGTCATAGTGCATGCAATGGACTGTCAGCTGGCGCTCGTGTCCGTGCCCGAACCCTCCGATCGGGAGGGCTGTGAACCCGGTCACGAAGCTCTCCTCTGAGCATATCGTCCGTACGAGAATATAGCTACTACGAATTCAGTACGTACAGCAGATTTTCGGTTCGGAAACCGTAGCGCCAAAGCGCGAAGCAGGGCCGGAAGCGGTGCTCCCGGCCCTGTCGTGGGGTGTGGATTTAGCCGATGGCCGAACTCTTCCACCAGTCGATGCCCGCATCGCCCTGGGTGATGGTGGAAATCTGCTCCAGCTCCTGGGTGGTGAACTCGGTGTTCTGCAGCGCCGCGAGGTTTTCATCCAGCTGCTGCGTGGAGGAGGCGCCGATGAGCACCGAGGTGGCCGCGCCGTCGCGCAGCAGCCAGGCGATCGCCATCTGCGCCAGCGACTGGCCACGCTGTTGTGCCAGCTCGTTCAGGCTGCGGATCTTCTTCAGGTTCTCCTCGGTCAGCTGGTCCTGCAGTGAGCGGCGCCCGCCGGAGCGTTCGACGTCGGTGGTGTCCAGGTACTTGTTGGTCAGCAGCCCCTGCGCCAACGGGGTGAACGCGATCGAGCCCATCCGCTCCTGCTCCAGGGTTTGCAGCAGACCGTGCTCCACCCAGGGGTTGAGCATGTTGTAGGAGGGCTGGTGAATGACCAGCGGGGTGCCCAGGTCCTTGGCGATCGCGGCGGCCTCGGCGGTGCGTTCGGCCGAGTAGGAGGAGATGCCCACGTAGAGGGCCTTGCCCTGGCGCACCAGGGTATCCAGCGCGCCGATGGTCTCCTCCAGCGGCGTCTTGGGATCAAAGCGGTGCGAGTAGAAGACGTCCACGTAGTCCACGCCCAGGCGCTCCAGGGACGCATCGGCGGAGGCCAGCAGGTACTTGCGCGAACCAAACGTGCCAAACGGGCCCTGCCACATGTCCCAGCCGGCCTTGGAGGAGATGATCAGTTCATCGCGGTAGGGGCGGAAGTCCCCGCGCAGCATCCGGCCGAAGTTCTCCTCCGCCGAACCGGCCGGCGGGCCGTAGTTGTTGGCCAGGTCGAAGTGGTTGATGCCCGAGTCGAAGGCATGGCGCAGGATTTCACGCTGGGAGTCGAAGGTTCGGTTGTCGCCGAAGTTCCACCACAGACCCAGCGAGATCGGCGGCAGCAGCAGCCCGGAGGCGCCGACGCGGCGATAGCCGAAATGCTCGTAGCGGTCTTCTGACGCGACCCATGGGCGGTGTGAATCAACAACTGGTTGGAAGCGCTCGTACTCCACGGTGCACCTTTCTCTTCTTGGCGGCAGATGCCATTGCACAAGTTCAAGACTAGGGCAGGAAAAGCGCCGGATCCGATTCATCGGGGCCACGACGCACCCACCGGTACCCCATGGTTCACGGTGCTTAACATGAAGAACCGACCCGGGCGGCCAAGGAGGTAACGCCGCTTCGGATCGGTTCTTCTAGATCACTCGCACCTTGAGAAGGTAATAACCACTATAGGAAGCGATTCTTGTTATTAGCTGTGCGTCGAATGAGCGGTCACATAGAGAAAGCCTGACGCGAGCGGTGCGGGGCCGGCCGCGGCAATGCTTTGTGCGCGCCGGTTGGCACCGGACCGGGGACAACCCTGGTCCCGGTGTCATGGCGGGACGATGCCCGGCGCTCAACCAGGCGCTAGTAGTTCGAGGGTGGGTCCGAAGCGGGAAAGGATTCGTCCTCCCACTCCTCGACCAGTTCCTCATCATGGTCGTGCCGGACGTCCTCGTCGCTTCGTTCCTGAGGCTGCTGTGTCATGGCCCCTCCTTCCGCTGGTGCCCGAACGGGCAATCCTGAGGTACTTTCAGTGTTCTACTTTTCGCCCGGGTTGTCGAGGGATCGGCCCTGCCCACGGTGGCAGGCGGAAGCCGCGCCGCCCCGGATTGGGCGGCGCCGCCCGCACTGGGTTTTAATCGAAGACATGCCCAGCATCACGAACCCAGCCGACGGAACCGAGATCTTCTTCGACGATGACCGCGCCGCGGGTGAGGCCGTCGTCTACCTGCACGGTTCAGCACTCTCCCGCTCCATTTGGCGCGGCCTGGGCTACACCAAGACGGTGGGGGCCGGACGCCGCAACATCCGCATCGACCTGCGCGGGCACGGCAAGTCCGGCAAGCCGCACCGGACCGAGTCCTACACCATGGAGCTGATCACCGGGGACGTGCTGGCCGTGCTGGATTCCCTGGGCATTGAGCGCGCCCACCTAGTGGGGTACTCCTTTGGCAGCCGCACCGCCCTGTCGATCGCACTGCAGCAGCCCGAACGGGTGCTCAGCCTGAGCATGCTGGGCGGAACCTACGCGATTGAAAGCGGCGAGATCGACGGGCTGTTCTTTGAGGGCTACCTCCAGGTCCTGCGCGCCGGGGACATCGAGGGCTTCGTCAGCGGGCAGGGACGCCTGGACCCGGCGACCCGGATGGCGTTCCTGGCCAACGACCCGCTGGCCCTGGCCGCCTACTTCGAGGCCGCCGAAACCCTGCAGCGCCTGGAACTGGAGCAGCTGCGCGCCCTGCGGGTGCCGACCCTGCTGCTGGCCGGAACCCGCGACCAGCCGCGCTTTGAGCACAACAAGGTGATGGCCCGCACCATGCCCCACGCCCGGCTGGTGCCGCTGGTGGACCGCACCCACGGCAGCACCCTGTTCCCGATCGAACCGGGAGCCACCCAGATTGCACAGTTCCTGAACCGCCACGACCGGTAGGAGCCGATGATGGTGAACCGCGCCAGCGCCCCCTTTGACCTTGCCGCGATCGGCCGGGGCCTTGCCTTCGGTCCGGCGCACACCCAAATCAGCCGGCGCCTGGGCGACGCGGTGGATGCCCCGCTGGTCATCCAGGCCCCGCCGGGCTCCGGCAAGACCACGATCGTGCCGCCCACCGTGGCCAACGCCCTGGCCGCCGCAGGGTTGGGCGGACGGGTGATCGTCACCCAGCCGCGTCGGATGGCGGCACGGGCCGCGGCCCGCCGCCTGGCCCAGCTGGACGGTAGCGAACTGGGGGAGCGGATCGGCTTCTCGGTGCGCGGGCAAAGCCTGAGCGGTCCGCACACCCGCATTGAGTTCGTCACCGCCGGGCTGCTGCTGCGCCGGCTGCTGGCCGACCCGGACCTGGCCTCGGTGGGCGCGGTGATCGTCGATGAGGTCCATGAGCGCTCCATTGAAACCGACCTGGTGCTGGCGATGCTCAACCAGGTCAACCAGCTGCGCGATGACCTGGCCCTGCTGGTGATGAGCGCAACCCTGCACGCCGAGGACCTGGCCGGTTACCTGGGGCGCGGGGCAGCGGCCGGGATCATTTCCGGGTCCGGCATCCAGCATCCGGTCGCCGAGGAATTCTGTTCCTACAGCGGCACCCGCAACGCCGAACGCGGGCTGGAGCGCGGCTACCTGGACCACGTGGCGGCCACCGCCGTCGAGCAGACCGCCCGCAACACCGCCCAGGGCCCGGCCCGGGACACACTGGTGTTCGTGCCCGGGGCCGGGGAGGTGGAGCGGGTGCGGGCGCTGGCGGCCGGCGATCCGCGCTTTGAGGTCCTGGCCCTGCACGGGCAGGTCGAGGCCGCGGCGCAGGATGCGATCCTGCAGGACCCGGGCCCGGCGGCGCGGCCGCGGATCATCATTTCCACCCCGATCGCCGAATCCTCCCTCACGGTGCCGCGGGTGAACCTGGTGGTGGACGCCGGGTACGCCCGGGAACCGCGACGGGACGCGGTGCGCGGGATGAGCGGGCTGGTCACCGTGGTGGCCAGCCGCGCCTCGGCCACCCAGCGGGCCGGCCGTGCCGGACGCCTGGAGCCCGGCCGGGTGGTGCGCACCCTGGATCAGCGTTCCTTCGCCGCCGCCCCGGCCTTCACCAGCCCGCAGATCGCCACCGCGGAGCTGACCCAGGCGGCGCTGTACCTGGCGGCGTGGGGGACCCCGCGCGGGGAGGGGCTGGAGTTGTGGCAGCAGCCTCCGGCCGCCGCGTTGGATGATGCCGAATCCGTGCTGCGCTCACTGGGCGCGATCGACGAGACCGGGCAGCTGACCCCAGCCGGGCAGCGCCTGGTGCAGGTGCCGGCCGACCCGCGGCTGGCCCGCGCCCTGCTGGAAGGGGCACGGCGCTTCGGGCCCCGCGCGGCCGCCGAGGCGGTGGCCATGCTCAGCGGCACCGAACGGGCCGGCGGCGCCGATGCCGGGGCGCTGTTGCGCGAACTGCGCCGGGGTGGGCATCCCGGCCACGGCCCCTGGGCCGCCGAGACCCGGCGCTTTGCCCAGCTGCTGCGCCGGCAGCAGGCCCCGGCCGAGGTTGCGCCCACCCCGGGGGCGGGCGCGGAATCCGCGGCGCTGGCCGGGGTGATGGCGCTGGCCTACCCGCAGTGGGTGGGACGGCTGGTGGCCGGGGACGAGTATCTGCTGGCCTCGGGCACCCGGGCCAGCCTGCCGCGCCACAGCCCGCTGCACGGGCATGAGTTCCTGGCCATCGCCGAGGTGGCCCGCGCCGGGGCCGGGGCGGTGATCCGCTCCGCCGCCGGGATCGAGTTGGAGCTGCTGCGGGACCTGCTGCCGCAGATGCACCGGGTGGAGACCCGGGCCGAGTTCACGGCCGGGAAGGTGAGCGCGCGGCAGGTGCAGCTGCTGGGCGCCATCGAGCTTTCAACCCGCCCGGTCAAACCCACCGCCGAACAGGCCGGGGCCGCGGTGCTGCGGGCGCTGCAGGCCGAGGGCCTGGGGATCTTCGGGCAGCAGCCGAAGTTCCAGGCGCTGCGCGCCCGCCTGGCGCTGGCGCACCGGGAACTGGGCGAACCGTTTACGGCCATGGATGAACCGGCGTTGTTGCAGCGGGCCGATGAGTGGCTGCAGGAGGGGCTGCAGCAGATGGCCCGGGGGACCGCGGCGGCAAAGGTCGACTTGGCCCAGGCGCTGCGCTCGTTGATTCCCTGGCAGCACGCCCATGACCTGGATGAGCTGCTGCCCGAGCGGCTGCAGGTTCCCAGCGGCTCGCGCATCGCCCTGCAGTACCCGGAGCCGGGCACGGCGCAGGGCCGGGTGGTGGCGGCGGTGAAGCTGCAGGAATGCTTCGGGCTGGCCCAAACGCCGCGGCTGCTGCGCGGACAGGTGCCGATCCAGTTCCACCTGCTCTCCCCGGCCGGCCGGCCCCTGGCGGTCACCGATGACCTGCGCAGTTTCTGGGATGGCCCGTACCGACAGGTGCGCGCCGAGATGCGCGGGCGCTATCCCAAGCATCCGTGGCCGGAAAACCCCTGGGAGCACGTGGCCACCGCAAAAACCAAAAACCGGTTGCGCTAGGCGCCGGCGGGCAGTGCTTGCGGCCGCCCGGAACGGGTGATCCCCGCCAGCTGGGTGCAGCTGGCGGGGATCACTGGTGCCACGGGGCCGTTGAAGGCCTGGGCTTAGGCGAAGGCGGAGATGCCGGTGATCGCCCGGCCCATGATCAGCGCCTGCACCGTTTCGGTGCCCTCATAGGTGTGCAGCGCCTCCATGTCCGCGAAGTGGCGGGCCACCCGGTTGTCGGTCAAGATGCCGTTGCCGCCCAACAGGTCCCGCGCGTTCGCCGCTATCGAACGGGCGGTGCGGGTGGCGGTGTACTTGGCCAGCGAGGCGGCCGGGCCGGTGAGCTTGCCCGCCATTTCGCGGCGGGTGGACTGCACGGCCAGCAGCTGGATGGTCGCCAGCTCGGACTGCATGCGCGCCAGTCGCTCCTGCACCACCTGGGAGGCGGCCAGCGGGCGGCCGAACTGCACGCGCTGCTTGGCGTAGGCCACCGCGGATTCATAGCAGGCGGTCGCATGCCCAACCGCCGCCCAGGCCACGCCCAGGCGGGTGGCGAAGAGCACCGCGGCGGTGTCCTTGAAGCTGTTCGCGCCGGGCAGGACCATCTCATCGGGAACAAACACGTTCTCCAGGCGGATGTGCGCCTGCCAGATGGCGCGCAGCGACAGCTTGTTCTTGATCGTGGTCGCGGTGTAGCCCGCGGACTGCTGGTCCACCAGCAACCCGCGCACCTTGCCCTCGTCATCACGCGCCCAGACCACGCTGATCCCGCCGACCGAACCGTTGCCGATCCACTTCTTCTCGCCGCTGAGCACGTAGCCGCCCTCCACCCGGGTGGCCCGGGTTTCCAGGGACACCGAGTCCGAACCGTGGGTGGGTTCGGTCAGGGCGAAGGCGCCGGGCAGTTCCCCGCGCAGCATCGGCACGCCGAACTTTTCGATCTGCTCGGGGCTGCCGCACTGCAGGATGGAACGCAGTGCCAACCCGGCCTGCACGCCCACAATGGTGCCCACCGAGCCGTCGCCGCGGTGCAGCTCCATGTTCACCAGCCCGGCGGCCATGGCGCTCATCGGGGCGTACCCCTTGGGGGTCTGCCCGTCGCGCAGCAGGTCGGCGTCGCCCAGCTTCTTGACCAGGTGCAGCGGGTAGTCGGCGGTCTCCCAGTATTCGTGCGCGACCGGGCGCACCTCATCCAGGGTGAAGACGCGGGCCTTATCCCACCAGGCCCGGTCCTCGGGGTCAAGGTCCTCGAAGACGCCGGTGGGATCGATCTCCACATCGGTGGTCCACAGCTCGTAGTCCGGCTCGGTGACACCGGTGGGGAATTCGTAGGTGGTTTCTTGAGTCATGGCAGGTTGCTCCATCGGCGAAGGTGAATCTCTCGTCCATCAGCCTAATGGAACTCAGTTTCATGTCAAGAAACTTTGTGTCAAATCTTCGTCTGCCGCCCTCGGCGGCGCGGCTCAGATCCCGCCGGCCTGCTTCAGCGCCTGGGCCACCTCATCCAGCACGGCCTGCTGGTCGCCCGGGTTGATCACGGAAACCACCACGGTGGTGCGCTGCCCGGGAGCCGTCTCGGCCTGCTCCGGGGAAATGAGGTCGGCAAAGCGGCTCAGGAAGCGGCGCACGTCCGCGGCCAGCTCATCACGGCCGGTCGCCGCGTGGTCGCGCAGCCAGGTGCGCAGGTGATCGTTGTGGATTGAGACCAGGGCCGCGCTCAGCCCCAGGCGCAGGGAACGCTCCCCGGGGGCGGCAAACAATCCCTTGGCGCGCAGGTAGTCGTTAAAGGCCCGTTCGAAGCGGTGGGTGGAAACCAGCTCCCGGTCACGCAGCGCGGGCACCTCCTGCAGCAGCTGGTGGCGCAGTTCCGCTGCCGGGGGATTGGCGGTGTACTGGTCAAACACGACCGACACCGCCTCGGTCAGCGCCTGCATGGTCGGGGCCGAGCTGGTGCCCAGCACCGTCTGCAGATGGGTGATGATCATTTCCTGGTCCGCGAAGACCATGTTCTCCTTGGAACCGAAACGGCGGAAAAACGTGGAGCGGGACATGCCGGCGGCGTTGGCCAGCTCATCGACGCTGGTGGCGTCAAATCCCTGGTCGATCAGCAGTTCGAGGGCGGCAACGGGGACGGCGGAAGAAGTGATCATGATTTGTTGAATCTAGCATGTTTCCGCGGTTTCCCGTCCCGTCCGAACCGGGTGCACCACCCCGGCCACGACGGCGGTGCCCCAGCTTCGCAGTGGGACGGGGCGCTGGGCCGAAGCTGGGATCTGCCAGTGTGGGGCCGCGTTGAGATTGTGATAGGCCGCCGCCGTGATTAGGCTAAACAACATGATGCGCCGCACCGTGGTGTGGTCATCGGCCCGAAGCACGACCTGAAACGAAAGAAGTGAGGATCGATGGGTATCTCAATTGCAAATGCCGCACTACGTCTGGTCAGCGGTGCGTACATCCTCAACAGCGGCATCAACAAGCTGCGCCTGGATGAGGAAAGCGCCGCCGGGCTGCAGCAGATGGCCTCCAACGGCGTGCCGCAGCTGGGCAACATGGAACCGGCAGCGTTCGGCAAGGCGGTCTCCGCCACCGAGATCTCGCTGGGCTCTGCGCTGCTGCTGCCACTGGTTCCCTCCCGCCTGGCCGGACTGGGCCTGGCCGGCTTCTCCGGAGTCATGCTCAGCATGTACCTGCGCACCCCGGGGCTGACCGAATCGGACGGCATCCGCCCCACCGCCGAGGGCGGCACCCTGGCCAAGGACGTGTGGCTGGCCGGAATCGCCGTCGCCCTGATCTTCGGACGCCGCTCCTACCGGCAGCAAAAGAAGAAGAACAACAACAAGTAGGCTTTTCGGGGCCGAACCCACCGGGCGCCCCCGCCATCGCCGATGTCCGTCCAGGCCGGGGCGGGCGCGGTTGGTTCGGGGTGGCTTAAGCAAAACCGCGGTGTTGGCAGGACCAGTTTCGGTCATGCCAACACCGCGGTTTTTGCGTCTGCGCCTAGTCCTGCTGGACCGGCTGCTTGGCCTGCTGCGGCTGCTCCGCCGGGCGGCCGCGGAAGAAGACGACCACCAGGATGGCGGCCAGGGCCACCAGCCCGGGCAGCAGCATTGCCTGCCCCAGGCCCACCGAGATCGGCTCATGCAGGAAGTCGGGCAGCACCGCGCCCGGAGTCAGCTCCCCGGAGACATCGGGCAGCGGGGCGTCCGGGCCGGCCTGGGACTGCACCTGCGCCGAGATGCGCGACTGCATCATCACCGCGATCAGCGCCGAACCAAGCACCGCACCGATCTGCCGGGTCGTGTTGTACACCCCGGAACCGGCCCCGGCGTTGGCCGGGCCCAGGTCGCGGGTGGCGGTCAGCGACAGCGACGGCCAGATCATGGCCGAACCCAGCCCCTGCAGCACCGGTGGAAGCAGCAGCACCCACAGTGGGGTGTCGGCGTGCATCAGGAACGCGTAGCTGACGATGCCCCCGCCGAACAGTGCGAAGCCCGGGATCGCGAACTTGCGCGGGTCGTGGGCGGTCACGCGCTTGCCCACCCACGGTGCGCACACGGCCGAGACGATCGCCATCGGTGACATCAGCAGCGCCGCCTGGGTGGGGCTCAGTTCGCGCACCGACTGCAGGTAGAAGATCATCGGCAGGCTCAGCGTGGTGATGGCCAGGCCCATGAAGCTGATGCCCAGGTTCGCCAGGGAGAAGTTCCGGTCGCGGAAGAGGCCCAGCGGCACCAGCGGTTCCTTGGTGGTGCGCGACTGCCACCAGATGAACGCCGCGAACAGCACCAGCCCGGCAACGATCAGGTGCACCGAGCCGATCGGCCCGATGAACGGTTCCCAGTTGGTGGAATCCCCCTCCTGGATGCCGTAGACCAGGGCGAACATGGCCGCCGCGGAGAGGATCACGCCCAGCGTGTCGAAGGTCGGCGAGTGCGGCTGGAGCTTGGGCACCCAGCGCATCACCAGGATGAAGGTCAGCACGCCCACCGGCAGGTTGATGAAGAAGATCCACTCCCAGCCCAGGGTGTCCACCAGCAGCCCGCCGGCGATCGGGCCCACCAGCGAGGCCACCCCGGCCACCGCGCCCCACACGCCCATGGCCGCGCCACGGTGACGGTAGGGGAAGAGCCGGGTGATCATCGTCATCGACTGCGGGGACATCATCGCCGCGCCGAAGCCCTGCACGGCGCGGGCGGCAATCAGCGAGCCGATGCTGGGGGAAAGCCCGCACCAGGCCGAGGCGCCGGTGAACAGCACCAGGCCAATCAGGTAGATGTTGCGCGGGCCGAAGCGGTCGCCCAGGCGCCCGGTAATCAGCAGCGGCACCGCAAAGGTGAGCAGGTAGGCGCTGTTCACCCAGATGATCGCGGTCAAATCCGCGTGCAGCGCCCCCATGATGGCCGGCATCGCCATGGACACGATCGTGGTGTCCAGCAGGATCATGAAGAAGCCGATGACCAGCGCCCATAGCGCCCGCCACGCGGCCTTGGAGTCAAATTCGGGGGAAGTCACCTGCCAAGCTTAGACCCCTGCGGCCCGGCATGCCGTTCCCTGGGCCTAGGGTGAGGGGAATTCCACGTTGCCGCAGATCCGGGTGACCACATCCCCGCCCACCCAGATGCCGGTGCCGTCGTTTTCCACGTGCAGGATCGCCGAGCGCCCCACCCGGGTGCCCTGGCGGACGGTGTAGCGCTGCGGGGCCAGGGCCGCCTCGGTCAGCCACTGCCCGAATCCGGCGTTCAGCGAGCCGGTGGCCGGGTCCTCCTGGATCGCCTCGCTGGGCACGAAGGAGCGGGCCTCGAAGTCGGCCGGAGGCTGCAGCACCACCGAGCCGAAGCGCTCCTCGGAACGGTGGCGGTCCGAGGCATCCAGCGGGCGCAGCTCCTCCCGGGTGCCGGACACGCGCGGCAGCACGCTGCCGCGCGGCTGCCAGGATCCAAAGGTGACGCTGGAGGAGGTGTAGGGCCCGATCACCCCCAGCTCCAGGCCCTCCAGAGCGGGGTAGTCCGGTTCGATGCCCAGCACCACGTCCGCATCGCGCAGCAGCAGCCCCACATGGTTCGGCCCGTTGACCAGCCACTGGTGGGCGAGTACGTCCTTCGGGCTGATCCCCAGCCCGCTGATCGCCCACTGCAGCACATCGTCCTCCACCGGCCCGCTGCGCGTCAGCGGCGGGGCCAGGAAGGAAAGGCGGCGCAGGTGCTTCGCCCCGGCCTCCCGCTCGACGCGCACCTCGATCAGGCCTGCGGCGCACTGCTGGATCAGGTGTTCGTCGCGGGCCGGCTGCCCGCCGGCCTCCAGCCAGGCCTGGGCGGCACCCAGGGTGGGGTGCCCGGCGAAGGGCAGCTCCGTGCTGGGGGTGAAGATCCGGATGGAGTAGTCGGCCCCGGGCTCGGTGGGGGCAATGAAGAAAACGGTTTCGGACTGGTTCATCCACCGTGCGAAGCTCTGCATCGCCTCGGTGTCCAGCTCATCGGCGTCGAAGACCACGGCCAGCCCGTTGCCGCTGAAGGCGGTGGGCGCGAACACATCAACCTGCTGATAGGCGAAGACGGGGTTCATATATTGCATGGTGGCACATCCGTGCGCGCGGGTCAGCCGGTGTTACGCACTGAAGTGGGCGCATGACACCGGCTGACCCTTAGCGTTGCCGGCCCGTGGGCCGGAGGGGCAAACTGACAGCCGCCGGGTGACGGCCTACAGGCTGCCTACCAATGGTGGGCGACATCGATCACCAGCCGTGAACCGGTGCCCGGTCCATCCAGCGTGAAGGCCCGCATCGGCAGCCGGGCCCGGGTGGACAGGCCCCAGTCGGTTTGGCCTTCGAAGCTGCCCAGGTAGGCCAGCTGCCGGAAGGTGGTGTAGTCCAGGGAGCGGATCGTCGCCCCCGGGTTGTAGGTCGGCTGCCCCTTGGAGTTGTAGGCCGGGGCGTTGACCGTGATGGACAGCGTGGCCCCGCCGCGCAGCGTGACCTTCTTGCCGCTGCCCGGGGCGTAGAGCGCGTTGACGTACTTGACGGTGTACCCGGTCTTCTTGCCCGTCAGGTCGATGACCAGACGGTCGAAGCAGGCGTGGCGTCCGGTACGCACATCGTCAACGCTGGTGGATCGCGCATGGGTGGACACCGTCTTGGTCAGCGATCCCCAGTAGACGGTGGCGCATGCGGTGGCCGGCGACGCTGCCGGCACCGATACTGCAGTGGCCGATGATGCCACTGTCATGAGTCCTGTTGCTATTATTGCCGCGGCTAATCCGAGCTTCTTGCGGCGCATTGCCCTCACCGGCTTCCCTTCTGTTTGAGCGCCTGGACCACAGCACAGTGATCCATGAAACCAGTACAGGTGGTGTGCCCCACGAAAACAAGGGACTGTTGGATTCGGCGCCCAAACGGTATCGGTTCGATACCTAGGAACTTTGCGCGGTTCCACGCTGGGCGTACATTCGGATGCCGCCCAGCAACGTTAAAGCCGACTGTGACATGCTGTGAACATGCTTCCCAGTCCTACTGCACCGATTGAAGACCTCGAAAGCAAAGTCACCGACGTTGTCGAAGCCTCCGGGTTCCTACCCGAATCGTTGCGATTCTGGGCGGTGATCGCGGTCGGGTTACTGCTGGCGGCGGTCCTGACCTTCGTGCTCAGCTTCGCGTTCACCCGGATTTTTCGCCGCAGCCAGACCATGTCCAGCGACATTGCCGCCACCCGGCTGCCGTTTTTCGGCGCCCTGGCCGCAATTGTGGTCAAGAGCGCACTGCTGGCACTGCGCCGGGACCAGACCGGATACCAGTTCTGGCAGTTCGCCTGGCTGGTCGTGCTGGTCACCTGCGTCACCTGGTTCCTGATCCGCCTGTCCAAGGGGATCGAGAACTTCATGCTGGAGCGGTTGCAGAAGAAGATCGGCACCGGACGCAAGCTGGCGAAGGTGGAAACCCAGATCGGGCTGCTGCGCCGGGTGCTGGCCGCGATCCTGGTGGTGCTGGCGGTCGCCGCAATCCTGCTGACAATCGAACAGGTCAGGGCGCTGGGCGCCGGTATTCTGGCCTCCGCCGGCCTGATGTCGGTGGTCGTCGGCCTGGCGGTGCAGACCCCGCTGTCCAATGTTTTTGCCGGCATGCAGGTGGCCTTCACCGACTCGATCCGCGTGGGCGACACCATTGTGGTGGAAGGCGAACGCGGCTCGGTGGAGGAGATCACCCTGAGCTACGTGGTGGTCCTGCTGCTGGACGGGCGGCGCATGATCCTGCCCTCCACCTACTTCACCACCACGCCGTTTGAGAACTGGTCGCGGCGCTCCACCGAGATCAGCGGCAATGTGGTGCTGGAGCTGAAGTGGAACGCCCCGGTGGACTACCTGCGCAAGCGCACCACCGAACTGCTGGAGTCCTCGGACCTGTGGGACGGGCGCAGCAACTCCCTGGTCGTGACCGACGCGGTCGGCGGGCTGCAGACCGTGACCATCTATTTATCGGCCCGCAACGCCGGAGACCTGTGGGACCTGCGCAACATGGTGCGCGAAAAGCTGCTCGCGGAGCTGGTGGCCGACTACCCCGAAAGCCTGCCCGACCCGCGGATCCAGCCCGAGATCGGCTCCTAGCCGCATCCGGCCGGCCACAGCTGAGGACGGCGCCCGCAGCCTGTGCTGCCGGCGCCGTCGCCGTTTAACGCCCGTGCAGCCTTGGGCGGCAGAGCGTGGGTACGCCGCTGTTCGTTAAGGGCAGGGTCCGGCGCAGGGGGTAGCGGCGGAAGCAGGACGCCTAGAGGCGCAGGGCGGCCGGACCGTAGTCGTCGAGCTGCTGCTGGCGCAGGGTGCGGCGGCGCAGCTCGTCGATCAGCGACCCCGCCTTGGCGATCAGGTCCGCGATCATCGTGTCATCGCGCTCAACCCAACGGAATTCGGGCACCGCGTTCAGCGGGACGAAGTTCTCGTGCTGTTCCCACACGAATAGGGTGCGTTCGGCGCCGATCACGTACTGCTGCCACAGGATCTGGCGCAGGTAGTGGCGCGGAACCCGGTTGAAGGGCTTGTTCGTGGTCTTGATTTCAGCCAGTACCGGGGTGCCCTGGGCATCGAAGCCCAGCCCGTCCGGGGTGGCCAGGTGCAGGCGGTTCTCCCGGGAATGGAACAGCTGGCTGGAGGGGAAGATGTTGAAGTTCTCCAGCACCCAGTTGGCGATCACCGGCTCGCGGCGCCGCCCGTGCTCGGTGTAGGGGTTGCCGGAAAAACCGGAACCGTACAGCTTGTCCCAGGCCGCGGACTTGATGGAGCGTTCGGTGGACAGCTTGGCCACGTCGGTGGCGGTGATGCCCTGTGAGCGGGCCCGCAGCCATTCGATGCGGTTCGACGAATCGGCCAGCACCCGCTGGAAGCACTCATGCCCCGCAGGGGACCCGACCGGCGAACCAAGGGAAGAAGCAACACTCACCCGTCCCATTGTTCCCCATCCGGGGGCCGAAACCCGGCTTCGGCGGGGTGCGAGTCGCACCACCCGGGATCCGGGATGCGTCACACCGGCGGGCCAGCGCAGGATCTAGAGGTGCTCGGCCACCGCTGCCAGCAGCTGGTTCACGGTGGGCACCGATTCGGCGCGCAGCAGCTGGCGGTCCTCATCCAGCAGCCGGATCACCGGGGTGGAACTGATCCCCAGTTCCCGGCCCAGCTGCCATTGGGCCACCACGTCGACCTCGCGCACCTCCAGCGCCGGGACCAGCTCCGCCACCCGGCGCACCACCTGGCGGGCACGGACGCAGGGGGCACAAAACGGCTGGGTGTAGAGTTCCAAAACCATGGTGCGCCCAGCATACCCGGGCGGCAGCCCGGCCCGCCGTGAGTGCTACCACGGTAGGAGAAAACGGGCGGCGTTTTTCGCCCGCTCGGCCGAGGACGCGGTGGGTGCGCGGCTGGAAAGCTGGGATCATGCTTGAAAATACTGCTGTTCTCAGCGCGCGGGCCCTGACCCGCCGCTACGGTTCGACCACCGCCCTGGACGGGGTGGACCTGGACGTGGCGCGCGGAGGCTCCCTGGCCATCATGGGGCCCTCCGGATCCGGGAAGTCCACCCTGCTGCACACCCTGGCCGGGATCGAGGCCCCGAACTCCGGATCCGTCACCCTGGCCCTGCCCGGCCGGGCCCCGGTGGAAATCACCGGCCTGGGGGAGGGGCAGCGCTCGAAGCTGCGCCGTGAGGCGTTCGGCTTCGTCTTCCAGTCCGGGCTGCTGATCCCGGAGCTGACCGCGGAGGAGAACGTGGCGATGGCCCTGCTGATCAACTCCACCCCGCGCCAGCGGGCCATCGAACTGGGCCGCCAGGCGCTGATCCGGATGGGGCTGGCCGGCATGGAGCAGCGGCGGATCGGTGAACTGTCCGGCGGGCAGGCGCAGCGCGTGGCGATCGCCCGCGCCCAGGTCACCGGCGCCCAGCTGATCTTCGCCGATGAGCCCACCGGTGCGCTGGATTCGGCCACCGGGGCCGAGGTGCTGGACGCGCTCTTTGCCGGTACCGTCGCCGAAGGCAAGACCCTGGTGATGGTCACCCATGACGAACAGGTCGCCTCGCGCTGCGACCGCGTGGTGCGCCTGCTCGACGGGCGGATCGCCAGCGATTCGCTCTCCGGCCAGGCCGACGGGGTGTTGCGCTGATGAACTCGCTGTATCTGGCCTGGCTGCTGGGGCGGCGCACCAGCGGGCGGCGCGGGCCCCTGCTGCTGACGATCACCAGCTACGCGGTGGTCACCGCCCTGGTGCTCACCGTGGTCGGCGGAGCGCTGGCATTCCGCCAGCTGCCGGCCGATGCCCAGGGCACCTACCTGTCCCTGGCCGCACTGGCGGTCATGCTGCTGATCATCCCGTTGCTGGTGCTTGGACGGGCCGCGGCCCAGCTCTCGGCGCGCAGCCACGACCGGGCCTTGTCCTCGCTGCGCCTGATGGGCGCCACCGTCGGGCAGGTGCGATGGATCAGCGTGCTGCAGGCGGTGGCCGCGGCGATGGCCGGCGCGGTGCTGGGCGTGGGGCTGTATTACCTGCTGGCCCCGCTGGTGGGGCTGATCCACTTCCAGGGCCGGGCGCTGGGCAACGCGGTCTACGCCTCCGCGCTGGTGGTGGTCGGGGTGCTGCTGGCGGTGGCGGTGCTTTCGGTGATCAGCTCACTGATCGGGCTGCGCAAACTGGTGATCACCCCGCTGGCCGTGCGCCGCCGCGCACTGACCCCCAAGCCCCGCTGGGTGCGTGCCCTGATCGCCCTGGGCGTGCTGGTGGTGCTGTACAGCGTGTTCACCTACCTGGATGTCATCGCCCGGGATCTGGCTACGATGCTGGTGATCCTGGTGCTGGGCATGGGAATGGGGCTGGGCGTGATGAACCTGGTCGGCCCGTGGCTGGTGGCCATGGTGGGCCGTGCCAAGCTGCGCAAGGCCCAGGACGGGGCGCAACTGCTGGCGGCCCGGATGATCCTGGAATCCCCACAGCAGGCCTGGCGCCAGGTCTCCGGGGTGGCGATGGCCGCCTTCATCGCCGTGGTCGGCGGCACCGGCGCGGCGATGATGCAGCTGACCGGGGACACCGGCAGCGCCGGATGGGAGCAGTACCTGGGCCAGGACGTGCTGAGCGGGGTGCTGCTGACCCTGGCGGTGAGCTTCATCTGCGTGGCCGCCTCCAGCACGATCACCCAGGCCGCCGCCACCCTGGACCGGGCGGACCTGTACCACGGGCTGAACCGGCTGGGCATGCCCTACGAGCTGATGAACCGGGCCCGGGTGAAGTCGGTCATGATCCCCACCCTCACCGCGGCCATCGGGTTTGGGCTGGCCTCCCTGGTCCTGGTGTTCCCGCTGGCCGGCATGGCCCTGATCATGCAGCCGCTGACCGTGCTGACCGTCTGCGTCGGGGCGACCGGCGCCGGGCTGCTGCTGGTCCGCCTGGCGATTTCCGTTGCCGCCCCGCAACGCCTGCTTTCGGCCGGGGAGCGCGGCGGGATCCACGCGCTCGCCGAATAGGGCGGGCACCGGGCAGGCCCTGAACGGGTCGGCGGCGGGCATCGGGCTGCCGCCGATCCGTTCCCTTAGCGTCTGACGGGGCGGTTCCGGGTTGGGGCGCAATATTTGTTCATCGGCGCCGGTGGCCGCACCGCACCGGAAATCCGGGGCTGGCGGAAACCCACTCGAAGCTGTGGCCTGAATTACAGTTGACGCGTGTTGTCTAATGAATGCGGCACCGAGTAATGTTGCATCCGGTCCAGGTATGGTTTGCCTAACCAACCTTGGCCGGTTTTTGGTCCCTTGCTACTGCAGATGGAAACAAGATGAAACTAACTCGTCGTCATACCCTGGTCGCCGCGGCGGCCGCCACCGCGCTGGCCCTGACCGGCTGCGCCGCGGACACCGCGAAGGATGCGCAGCAGAGCAGCGCTGCCGCCTCCGGCCCGATCACCATCGAGCACATCTATGGGGAAACCACCTTCGACCAGGTGCCCGAGGACATCGCCACGATCTCCTGGGTCAATGCCGACGCCCTGCTGGCCCTGGACACCGTTCCGGTCGGCATGGACAGCGACATCTGGGGGCAGAACGCCAACAACTCGACCGACTGGAAGGACGCCAAGCTCAAGGAGCTGGGCGCGCAGATCGGCTCCGAGAACGCGCCGACGCAGTTCTCCGTCGCCGACGGGATCGACTTCGAGGCGATCGCCCAGGCCAAGCCGCAGGCCATCTTCGCCGCGTACTCCGGGTTGACCAAGGAGGAGTACGACAAGCTGTCCAAGATCGCTCCGACCGTGGGGCCGATCGAGGCCAACTACCTGACCAGCTGGCAGCAGACCACCGAAGCGGCCGGCGAGCTGCTGGGCAAGGACGAGCAGGCGCAGCAGCTGATCAAGGACCTGGAAGGTGAGTTGGCCGGGCAGGCCGAGAAGTACCCGGTCTTCAAGGACACCAGCTTCATCGCCGGGGATTTGTCCCAGCCCAAGACCATCAGCCTGTACGCCGGGGAGGACAACCGCCCGCGCTTCCTGACCTCGCTGGGCATGAAGCAGGCCGAAGTGGTCACCCAGAACACCCCGGAAGGCTCCTTCTACTTCGAATGGTCCCCGGAGAAGGCCAATGAGCTGAAGTCAGACATCTTCTTCGCCTCGGTCGCCTCGGGCACCACCGTGCAGGACGCGCTGAAGAGCAACGAGCTCTTCGCCCAGATCCCGGCCTCCAAGACCGGCGGGCTGGTGGCCATGGAGAACGACCAGCAGGTGCTTTCGGTCTCCGCGGCCTCCCCGCTGTCCCTGTCCTGGGCCATCGACAACGTCGTGCCGAAGCTGGCCGACGCCGCCCAGAAGGCCGCCGAGGCCAAGTAGCGCCGCGTTTGCGGCTAGGAGTTGATCGCCAGGTAGTGCAGTTGCGCCTCAAGCGAATGGGTTGCCGCGTCGACAAGGCGCGGATCAAGGTCGGGGTACACCAGGTCCAGCAGTTCAGCGGGCGTGGCGTGGACCCCGGCCTTGCCCAATGCGCGCAACCCGGCACGCACCTGCTCCAGGCGCTGTTCGCGGTGCTGCCGGTAGGCGGCGATCAGCGCGCGCGACCCGGCATGCTGCGGCCCGTGGGCCGGATGCAGCGGCAGGTCAGGCAACCCGGCCAGGCGCTGCAGCGAGTCCAGGTAGTCCACCAGCGTGCCGTCCGGGTGCTCCAGGATGGTGGTGCCCCGGCCCAGGATCGTGTCCCCGGTGAACAGCCCCGGCGCGTCCTGGCGGATGAAGCACACCGAATCGGAGGTGTGCCCCGGCGTGGTGAGCACCTGCAGGCGCACCCCGGCCGCGTCGATGACCTCCCGGTCCGACAGCGGCGCGGCGTCGCGGCAGTACTCGGGCAGCAGCGCGCGCACCGGGGCGTTGGTCAGCCGGTGCAGCCGGTCGATCCCGCCGGTGTGATCGGCATGCCGGTGGGTGATCAGCACCAGCACCACCCGGTGGGCGGCCAACGCGGCCAGGTGCTCCTCCAGGTCCGGGCCCGGATCGATGAGCACCACGGGGCTGCCGGCGCCCAGCGTGGCGTGGGCGTCGAAGAGCAGGTAGCTGTTGGTGCCCTCCAGGGTCATCTGCGAGGGGTTCGCGGCCCGCAGCACGGCGAGCCCGGGGCCCAGAATGGTGGGACTGGCAAGATCTTTCATAGCAACGAGTGTAGGAAGCAATGAGCGCGACCGAAAGTACAACGCGCAGCGCCGCGATCCGCCCCGGGCGCAAGCTCGGGGTGTGCCTGGGCCTGCTGCTGCTGCTCATCCTGGGCGTGGGCGCCTCCCTGGCGTTGGGGGCCCGGCCGGTGCCGCTGGCCTCGGTGCTGGGCACCCTGGCCGATTATGACGCGGCCAACCCGGAACATGCGGTGGTGCATTCGCGCATTGCGCGCACCGTCGGGGCCCTGGTCACCGGCGCGGCGCTGGGGCTGGCCGGGGCCGGGATGCAGGGGCTGACCCGCAACCCGCTGGCCGACCCCGGGATCCTGGGGCTGAACGCCGGCGCCGCGCTGGCGGTGGTCGCCTCGATCGCCCTGTTCGGCTCGCTGGGCCTGGGCGGGATGATGCTGGCCGCGTTCGCCGGGGCCGCGGCGGTGATGACCCTGGTCTACCTGGTCGCCTCCATCGGGCGGGAGGGCGCCACCCCGATCAAGCTGGCGTTGGCCGGCGCCGCCCTGGCGGTGGGGCTGACCGCGGTCACCAACGCGCTGCTGATGATTTCCCGGGCCGCGCTGGACGAATTCCGGTTCTGGCAGATCGGCACCCTGGCCGCGCACGGGGTGGACACCTACCTCACCGCCCTGCCGGTGGTGCTGCTGGGCTGCCTCATCGTGCTGGGCACCGCCCGGGTCTCCAACGCTGTGGCGATGGGCGAGCAGACCGCGACCGCGCTGGGCTTCAACCTGGGCCGGATGCGGCTGCTGGGGTCGATCGGGATCGTGCTGCTGGCCGGGACCGCCACCGCGGTGGCCGGGCCGATCGCGTTCGTCGGGCTGATCATCCCGCATGCGGTGCGCCTGCTGATCGGTTCGGACTACCGCTGGCTGATGCCGGCGTGCCTGCTGGCCGGGCCGGTGCTGATGCTCGCCGCCGACGTGCTTGGAAGGCTGATCGCCCCGCCAGGGGAAGTGCAGGCCGGGGTGATGTGCGCGCTGGTTGGCGCGCCGCTGTTCATCGCGCTGATGCGCCGCGGCATGAAGGCGGTGAGCCTGTGAACCTGCCAACCTCAAAATCCCGGGTCACCGCCGCCCTGGCCGAACGCGCCCCGCGGCGCACCCGGGCAGCGGCCAGCGCCCTGTGGCTGGTGCTGGCGCTGCTGGGCGGCGCCGCCGCCTACCTGTTCTGGGGGCGCGAGGCCCTGGACCCCGGCGAGGTGCTGGCCGTGCTGGGCGGGCAGAGCGTGCCGGGCACCTCGTTCATCGTGATGGAGGACCGCCTGCCCCGCCTGGTGGTCGGGGCGCTGGCCGGGGCCGGTTTCGGGGTCAGCGGCGCCCTGTTCCAGCGCTGGCTGGGCAACCCGCTGGCCAGCCCCGACGTGATCGGCGTCGGATACGGTGCGGCGGCCGCGGCGATCGTGGCAATGGTGTACTTCGGGGTCAACGGCTGGGCGATGAACGCCGCCGCCCTGGCCGGCGGGCTGGGGGTGGCGGCGGTGATCTACTGGCTCTCGGCCTCCGGCACCCGCACCGGCCCGCGGCTGATCCTGGCCGGGCTGGCGATCGGGGCGATGCTGCAGGCGGTGATCCAGTACCTGCTCACCCAGGCCCAGCTGAACACCGCCGGGGACGCGATCCGCTGGCTGACCGGCTCGCTGTCCGCCGCCACCTGGGATGCGGCGGCGGTGCTGGGCCTCGGGCTGGGGGTGGTGGGCCTGGTGCTGGTGCCGGTGGTGGTGCGCCAGCTGAAGCTGCTGGAGCTGGGGGAGGACGCCGCCGCGGCACTGGGGCTGAACGTTCCGGCGGCCCGCGCGCTGCTGGTATTCACCGCGGTGGCGATGGGCGCGATCCCGGTCGCGGTCACCGGCCCGCTGGCCTTCGTCGCCTTCCTGGCCGGGCCGATCAGTGCCGCGCTGACCCGATCGGCCATTAACATTGGATTATCAGCCCTGACCGGCGCGGTGATCGTCGTGGTGGCGAACTTCGCGGCCGCGAACCTCTTTGCGCAAGTGTCCCTGCCGGTGGGCGTGATCACCGGAGCATTCGGCGCACCGTTCCTGCTATGGGTCCTGGTGCGTGCCAACTCAACTGGAAACGGGGGATAACCCATGGCCGATCTGCGGGCCACAGGCCTGACGCTGGCCTACGACAAGGTCACCATCGTCGATGAACTCTCACTGCAAATCCCCACCGGGGAAGTGACCATGGTGGTCGGCGCCAACGGCTGCGGAAAGTCCACGCTGCTGCGCGCGCTGGCCCGGCTGCTCAAGCCCGCCCAGGGCCAGGTGCTGCTGGACGGCTCGGACATCCACACCCGCCCGGCGCGGGAGGTGGCCAAGAAGCTGGGGCTGCTGCCGCAGACCCCCAACGCCCCGGACGGGATCACCGTGCGCGAGCTGATCAGCCGCGGCCGCTACCCGCACCAGGGCTGGTTCAAGCGCTTCTCCGCGGAGGACGAGGCTGCCGTGGCCCGGGCCATGGAGCTGACCCGCACCTCGGAGCTGTCCGAACGCCCGGTCGATGAGCTCTCCGGCGGCCAGCGCCAGCGCGTGTGGATCGCGATGGCGCTGGCCCAGGAAACCGGTCTGCTGCTGCTGGATGAGCCGACCACCTACCTGGACATCGCCCACCAGCTCGAGGTGCTGGACGTGATCGCCGAGCTGAACCGCACCCGCGGGATCACCGTGGTGATCGTGCTGCACGATCTGAACCTGGCCGCCCGCTACGCCGACCACCTGGTGGCGCTGAAGGACGGGAAGATCTTCGCCTCCGGGCACCCCAGCGTGGTGGTCACCGAGAAAACCGTCAAGGAGGTGTTCGGGATGCCCTCGCGGGTCATCCCCGACCCAGTGGCCGGCACCCCGCTGGTGCTGCCCATCGGCAAGCACCGGGTCCTGCGCGCCGAAAGCCTGCTGGCCGCGAACGGGATCGTGCGTCGGGACATTTCCACCCCGGAGGTCACCGAGCAGCGGGCGACGCCGCCGCGGACCCCGGCGGGGCGGCAGGAGCTCTCCGGCGAGCTGCGGCCCAGCGCCGAGCACTGCCCGACCCTGGCGTTTGAGACCGAGGTGGTGCGCGCCGAGAACATCTCCCACTCCTTCCGGCGCATCACCCTGGCCGGTCCGGACCTGGAGCACTTTGGCACCAACAGCCACCCGCTGGACATGCGCATCAAGCTGCTGCTGGCCACCAACAAGGCCGGCATGCTGCCCCAGGAGCTGGCCGCGATGCGCCCGGCCGGGCTGACCAGTCCCGCCGAGCAGGCCGGCTGGTACCAGCGCTGGCTGGCGATCGACCCGCAGGAGCGCGGGGTGATGCGCACCTACACGGTGCGCGCCTTCCGCGACGCCGGGCACCGCGACAACCAAAGCGGGGACTGGCCGGAACTGGACATCGACTTCGTGCTGCACGGACGCTACGTGGACGGTCACCTGCAGGGCGGGCCGGCCACCGAATGGGGCGCCGGGGCGAAGCTCGGGGACCGGATGCTCCTGCTGGGGCCGAACAAGGCGCTGAACGACGCCAGCTACGGCGGCATCGAATTCCGGCCCGGCAACGCCACCCGCGTGCTGCTGGTGGGCGATGAGACCGCCGCGCCGGCGATCTGCTCGATCCTGGAGGCGCTGCCCTCCACGGTGACCGGCGATGCGTTCATCGAGGTCCCGGAGGCCGGGGACATCCTGGGCACCACGACCGCCTCCGGGGTGTCGGTGCAGTGGCTGACCCGCGGCACCCAGCCGCACGGCAAGCTGTTGGAGTCCGCCGTGCGGGAGGCAGTGGCGATCCCCGCGGCGGGGGTGGTGCACACCAACGCCGATCCGGAGGACGTGGACATCGATTCGACGATCCTGTGGGAAACCGGCGGCGGCTCGGCCGGGCCGTTCTACGCGTGGATCGCCGGGGAGGCCTCCGCGGTCAAGACGCTGCGCCGCTACCTGGTCAAGGACGTGGGCATCGACCGCAAGCAGGTGGCCTTCATGGGCTACTGGCGCGAGGGGAAGACCGAAAACTAGGCTGCCACCCTCCCATTGTTCGACGCCAGACGGAGTTGCTGCCGGGGCAGGAGTGCGGATGTTCCGCGCTCCTGCCCCGCGGTCGTTAACCCGAACCAGGCGCGGATCCAGGCGCGGATGCGGTGCGGTGCGGTGCGCTGCGCTGCGCCAAGGGGCGTGCCTAGCAGTCGTCGTCGATCAGCGCGGTGAGGATCCGGGCCAGCTGGGCCTGATCCGCCGGGTCCAGCCGGGCGAAGAAGTCGTTCATCTGCACGCGGCGGTCCTCGCGCAGCACGGCGCTCAGTTCCGCGCCGGCCGGGGTCAGGCTGATCAGCCAGGCGCGGCGGTCGGCCGGGTCCTGGGTGCGGCGCACCAGCTGCTTGTCCTGCAGCTGGTCGACCACCTCGGTGGCCGAGCGCGGGGCGATGCGCAGCTGTTCGGCCAGTTGGGAATTGCGCAGCCCGCCGGGGCCATCCCCACCCTGGCTGGCGCGCGCGAGCAGCATCATCGCCCGGGACTGGTGCGGGGTGATGCCGTGCGGGTCCAGGGCCAGGCGTGTCTGCCGCCTCACAGACCGGGCCGCACGGTGGAAGAGGGAGGCCAAGTCGGGCTGTGTTTTCGCATCGGGCATGGATTCAGAATATGGCAGTGCCGCCAAGAAATTCAAGATGCAGCCACATAGTGAGGTTACCTCTGTTATTATTGGGTGGTAAGTTTTCCCGCACCCAGGAGGCGGACATGAGCCAAACCCATCGGGCAGCGCCCGGAACCGAGCGCGCCGGCGGATCCAACCGCGAACGCAAGCTGCGCCAGGACCGCGCCCAGCTTGAGCAGCACCCGGTCTCGCTGCGCCGCATCGGGGCCCTGTTCGCCCCGCACCGAGCCACGCTGATCGTGGTGGTGCTGCTGATCGTAGCCTCCTCGCTGATCGGGCTGGCCCAGCCGTTCATCGTGCGCGAGCTGATCGACCACGCCATTTCGCAGCAGGACGTGCGCGCGCTGGTGCTGGGCGCCGCCGGGCTGGTGGGGGTTGCGGTGATTACCGCGCTGTTCGGGGTGATCCAGACCTGGCGGGCCACGCTGATGGGGCAAAAGGTCATGCACGGGCTGCGCACCTCACTGTTCAGCCACCTGCAGCGCCAGTCGCTGGCGTTCTTCACCCGGTCGCGCTCCGGGGAGGTGCAGTCCCGGCTCATTAACGACGTGGGCCAGATGCAGTCCGTGGTCACCAACTCGGCGACCACCATCGCCTCCAACCTGACCACGGTGGTCGCCACCGCGGCGGCGATGGTCGCCATCTCCTGGCGGTTGAGCCTGATCTCCCTGGTGGTGCTGCCCCCGGCCATCATCCTCGCCCGCCAGGTCGCCCAGCTGCGCCGCCGGATCACCGCCCGGCGGCAGGCCGAAATGTCCACGCTCACCTCATTGATCGAGGAGCGGCTGAGCATCTCCGGGGTGCGCCTGGCCAAGCTGATGGGAACCACCGCCGCGGACGGCGCCCGCTTCTCCGAATCCAGCGCCCGGCTGATCGACCTGGAAATGCGCAGCCAGCTGGCCGGACGCTGGCGCATGGCCACGATGTCGGTGATCTTCGCGGTGGTGCCGGCGCTGCTCTACCTGGCCGCCGGGCTGCCGGCCACCTCCGGCGGGATGACCATCGGCACGCTGGTGGCCTTCACCGGGCTGCAGGCCGGGATCTTCCGCCCGGTCATGGGGCTGATGAGCGTCTCGGTGCAGTGGGTTTCCGCCCTGGCGCTGTTCAGCCGTGTCTTTGAGTACCTGGATACCGACCAGGCGCTGCCGTTGCCGGAGCGGCCCGTGCGCCTGGAGCCGGCGCGGGTGCGCGGACAGGTGCGTCTGGAGAACGTTGGATTCCGCTACCCGCAGGGGCACCAGGACACGCTGCGCGGGATCAACCTGGAGCTGGTCGCCGGGCAGACGACCGCGGTGGTCGGGGCCACCGGCTCGGGCAAGTCCACCCTGGGCTCGCTGATCCCGCGCCTGGCCGATCCCACCAGCGGCCGAGTGCTGCTGGACGGGCAGGACCTTCGCACCCTGGACCCGCAGGATGTGGCCGCGGTGGTGGGAGTGGTCTCCCAGGAGAGCTACCTGTTGCACGGCACGATCCGCGAGAATCTGTCCTGGGCGGCACCGCACGCCACCGAGGAGCAGATGTGGCAGGTGCTTGAGGATGCGCAGATCGCCGAGCTGATCTCCTCGCTGCCCGAGGGGCTGGAGACCATGGTCGGCCAGCGCGGGCACCGCTTCTCCGGCGGGGAACAGCAGCGCCTGGCGATCGCCCGCACGATGCTGCGCAATCCGAAGGTGCTGGTGCTCGATGAGGCCACCAGTGCGCTGGATACCGTGACCGAGGCGCAGGTGCAGCGGGCCCTGGACCGCCTGGCCCAGGGGCGCACGACGCTGCTGATCGCCCACCGGCTGAGCACCATTGCCCGGGCGGAAAAGATCGTGGTGCTTGATGCCGGGCGCGTGGTGGAAGAAGGCTCGTTCGATGGGCTGGCTGCCGCCGGCGGCGCCTTTGCCCGGCTGCTGGGCAGCAGCGACTACTCGCGCCAGCTCAGCAGTTAGCCTCCGGCTGCCCGCCGGGCTGCTGGCCGTCGAGGTTGGAAAGGATCCGGGTCAGGGCGCGGCCGATGACCTCGCGCTCGTCGGCCTCCAGCTGATCGAAGATGGCTTCGCGGATGAAGTTCACGTGGCTGGGGGCGGCGGTGCGGATGGTGTGCCAGCCCTGCTCGGTCAGGCTGATCAGGTTGCCGCGCCCGTCGCGGGCGTCCGTGCAGCGTTCGATCAGCCCCTTGTTCTCCATTCGGCGCAGCAGGTGGGACAGGCGGGAGCGGTCCCAATCCAGTTCACGCGCCACATCGGCCGGGCGCAGCTGCTTGGAGCTGGATTCCGATAGGGTGGCCAGTACGGAGTACTCTCCGGACTGCATCTTTGAATCCCGCATCAGCTGGCGGTCCATGGCACTGGGAAAGTGCCACAGGAACTCGCGGATGATGCGCCACAGGCGCTGCTCCTGGTCATCGAGCCAGCGCGTTTCCTCGGCCATGTGCCGTCATCTCCTCGTCGGAACCCCGGAATGCTAGATGTTGTTGACACATCAATTATTCCGTGGCATTCTGTTTTTGGCAAACATAGATGACGCGTCAATATGATGGCGCAGTTCGACCCAGTGAGGAAAGCAGCACATGAACAAGATCGCCATCGTTACCGGCTCCACCCGCCCCGGACGCCTGAACCTCTCCGTTGCCCAGTGGGTGCTGGAGCGCGCCCAGCAGCGCGGGGACGCCGAATATGAAATCGTCGACATCCAGGACTTCAACCTGCCGGTGCTCGATGAGCCATTCCCGGCTGCCTACCAGAACTACCAGCAGGAGCACACCAAGGCCTGGGCCGCCAAGCTGGAGGAATTCGACGGCTACATCTTCATCACCGGCGAGTACAACCACTCCGTGCAGCCGGCCCTGGCCAACGCACTGAGCTACGTGAACCTGGAGCTGAACAACAAGGCCGCCGGCATCGTGGGCTACGGCTCGGCCATGGGCGCCCGCGCGATCGAGCACCTGCGCGGGATGCTCTCCGAACTGCAGGTCGCCCACGTGCAGAAGACCGGGCTGTTCTCCCTGTTCACCGACTTTGAGAACTTCACCAGCTTCGCCCCGACCGAGATCTCGGCCACCTCCGTGGAACCGATGTTTGACCAGCTCACCGCCTGGACCACCGCCATGAACTCGGTGCGCAAGCCGGCCCTGGCCGACGCCTAGCAGCCTGCACGCCGCCTCGCGCGAGCCGGTCACCGACCGCGAGCCGCGAAGGCGGCACACCGACAACCCATCGCACGGCGCGGGAGTGCGCGGAGCAGCGCCTCCCGCCCCCGCGCCAGTGCTTTAACGTTTTCCACCGAGCATTGACATTTTTCACCGACCCCGCTCATTGCGCTGCCATGCCAACGCGTTAGGGTGTGATCAATGAGCTGCATCCGTGACCAATGACTGCAGGAGGGCATCATGAGCGAGGAACATTCCACCAAGGGCACCTATGTGACCGGCGACGAGTTCAAGCGGGACACCAACTACATCCAGGACCGGATCGTGGCCGCGGACACCGACCTGGAGCAGGCCACCGGCCCGTCGGACAGCAAGATCGGCCACCCGGACGCCGCGCTGGGCGAGGGCGCCGAAACCTGGCCCGTGGAGGCCGGGCGGTACCGGCTCATCGCGGCACGCGCCTGCCCCTGGGCGAACCGCACCCTGATCGTGCGCCGGCTGATGGGCCTGGAAGACGCGATCTCGGTCGGCATGCCCGGGCCCACCCACGACGCCCGCAGCTGGTCCTTCGACCTGGATCCCGATGGCCGCGACCCGGTGCTGGGCACCGAGCGGCTGCAGGAAAACTACCTCAAACGCTTCGCCGACTACCCGCGGGGCATCACCGTGCCGGCGCTTGTGGACATCCCCACCGGCGGCGTGGTCACCAACGACTACCCCCAGATCACCTGGGACTTCTCCACCCAGTGGAAGCAGTTCCACCGCGAAGGGGCCCCGAACCTGTTCCCGCGTGAGCAGCTGGAGGAAATGCTGCCGCTGATCAAGCTGATCTTCACCGAGGTGAACAACGGGGTCTATCGGGCCGGGTTTGCCGGGAACCAGCAGGCCTATGAGGATGCCTACGACCGCCTGTTCGCGGCCCTGGACCAGCTCGAGGAGCGCCTGGAAACCCGCCGCTATCTGATGGGGGACCACATTACCGAGGCGGATGTGCGCCTGTTCGTGACCCTGGTGCGCTTCGACGCCGTCTACCACG
>Ga0153920_1000075_pt1 | contig 38480 bp, 34 predicted proteins | sample TSNJ004MetaG_FD_104713 | JGI IMG/M metagenome (GOLD analysis project Ga0153920, IMG submission 104713) | Attine ant fungus gardens microbial communities from New Jersey, USA - TSNJ004 MetaG | ecosystem: Host-associated > Fungi > Mycelium > Unclassified | place: USA: New Jersey, Brendon T. Byrne...
GTCTACCGTTGCATTATGCCACACCCGTCACGTCATTCTGAACTTGATTTAACGCGGAGCCTCACCCACCCATGCAATCACTCGCAACAGCTCGCGAGCATGGGATGTGCAGAATCTATCAATACCGATTATATTTAATTAAATGGATTACCAAATCTAAACTTTCTGGAATATCATAATATATTCATGTTTAAAAATATAGAACCCGCCCGCTAATGCTCTATAACGCCATAAATTTGCCGTTTTGCCTTTAGCGCGTTCATTTCCCTGCATATCTTTTATAATAATAGCTTTTGTTATAAAACCGAGCTCATTCATTTTTTGCATACAGCCGAAGCCTAACGGAATATGCTGCGAATTTGCATATTTATCACCGATAATCAATGCGGCGTAACGACCTTTTTCGAGCAAGTCATAACCGTTTTTAGCGACTTTTGCAAATAACTCATAGAATTTTTCTGTAGAGTCACAATTTGATAAATCTTCTTTTTTATCTGAAAACTTAATTATATCATCATAAGGAGGATGGAGCATTAATAGCTGGGCTTTTTCTTCACCCATAACATCAAGTCTTGCTTGAATTTTTTCTTTTGCGGCCTTGCTTGCGGAATCCGCGCATATAATGTTAACATCGGTTACCAATTGTTTAGCGCTAAATTTTTCGGATACTTTTTCTGCAAGTTCATCTTTTAATTCAACACCAATACAGCGTCTTTCCATATTTATCGCTTCAATGCCTGAAGTTCCCGAACCAAAGAATAAATCAAGGACTATATCTCCTTTTTTTGAATATCTTTCATAAATTTGCTGAGCGATTTGCGGGATGAAATTACCGTGGTATTCATTTGAATGCCCGCCTTCTTTTAAACGTGTCGGAAATTCCCATAAAGTATCGGTTTTAACATGATCATAATCTCTCCATGCATTAAGATTAATATCATTGTATTTGGTTGTTTTAGCAGGTTTAACGACCTTTAAATCGACCTTTTTGACCGGTTTTAATTTTGTATTTGTTTTAGCTCTTACCACGTTAATTTCCCCATATTTAGTCTGACTTATGTTATTTTATAGAAATGTTTCAAATTTGTAATCAAACATTTAGATGAATTTGTGTTTGATGTAGATTGAAATTAAGATGGTAAATGGAAATATGATGAGTAGAGTAAAACAGTTATCAAAAAATTTGATAAACCAGATTGCGGCGGGAGAGGTTATTGAACGTCCTGCTTCTGTTGTAAAAGAGTTGGTAGAAAACTCTATTGATGCGGGAGCTTCAAAAATAAGCGTTGAAATAAATAATGACTGCCGTGATATAAGAGTTGCTGACAATGGCGACGGAATACACCCTGATGATATAGTTCTTGCGTTTTCTAAACATGCGACCAGCAAAATTGAAACGGATGAAGATTTATTTGCAATAAATACTCTCGGTTTTAGAGGGGAAGCATTATCAAGTATAATTTCTATCTCTAAACTTACCTGCACTACAAGAACAGTGGAATTTGAAACCGGAACAAAAGTTAAATGTGAAAATTCGGAAGTTAAAAAAGTCGAAACAGGCTGTGCGGTTGGAACTATTATGGAGATAAAAGATTTATTTTATAATCTGCCGGCCCGTTTGAAATTTTTAAAAAACCCTAATACGGAATTTTCATATATTCAGGAATTAATCCAAGCTTTGTCGCTTTCATATCCGCAAATCTCTTTTGAGTTAAAGAAAAACGGCAAAACTATCTTGCAAACAGCTGCTTATGGCGAAGAAAATCTTCTCCAAACAATAAAAGCAGTTTACTCTCAAGATGTTATCGATAATTTAAAAGAAGTTTTGAAAACAGATAAAATTTCGGGATTAAAAATCAGCGGCTATGTGAGCAAACCTGATTATACCCGCTCAAGTAAAAAGAATTACCATATTTACATAAATTCCCGTGTAGTTAAATGTCCTGTTTTTCAAAAAGCAATTGACACAGCATATAAAAACCTTATTTCAAACGGAAAATATCCTTTTGTAGTGCTAAACTTAGAGATTTCACCGAATGATATTGACGTAAATGTACATCCTTCGAAAAAAGAAGTCAGATATAAAAACGCGAATCAAGTCTTCAATTTTATATTCACTTCAATTCAAGGCGGGTTGTCAAATTATGTTGAAAAACAGTCTGAAGTTCTAGAACCGGTCGCGGCGGGTGTTTCTGCGCCGGAAAATATTGTCAGTTTCCCGAAACAAATGCCGCAGGGGGTTTTCTTAGATTCAAAAGCAGATACAATGTATGTGAGCGATTCCGAGATGCAAAAATTAAGTGAAAGTTTGCCGGTGTATACGGAGCAAAAACAATTCTTTACTCCTGTTGAAACCTATGCGGAGTCTGAAGAAAATATTATCGGGCAATATAAAAATACTTATATTTTAATTGAGCATGAAGACGGGCTTGAAATAATCGACCAGCATATAGCGGAGGAACGCTATATTTATGAAAAATTGAAAGAAGATAAAGAGATTGTTTCGCAATTATTGTTTGTGTCGGATGTGATAGAAGTTGCGAGTTCTGAAGCAGAATTAATTAAGGAAAATATCAAGAAATTTGAAAAATTCGGATATGGGATTGATTTCTTAAAAGATAATGAAATAATTTTCAGAAAAGTCCCGCAAATGATTGCAAAAGTAAATCCTAAAGAGATTTTAGCAGATATTTTAGAAAATATTGAAGGCGATATAGACGGATTGGAAGAAAAAATTCTGATTACCACTTCTTGCAAAGCTTCCTTGAAAGCAGGTCAAAAGCTTTCTACATGGCAAATGCAGGAGATAGTTAAGAAATGGCGGACAACTAAAATGCCGTATACTTGTCCTCACGGCAGACCTATCGCAAAAATAATCCCTCATAAAGAAATCGCATCATTCTTCCAAAGGCAAACATAACCAGATTTGCCATTAGAAGATTGGAAGGCAGGAAGCTAAGAAGGCAGGCTACTTTTGTAATGCTGAATAGTTACAATTAACCTTCCCTCCAACGATTCACGTTTCAGCATGACAAATAATAAAATCACCTCTTGTAAAATCCGAAAAAATAGTTTATACTGATAAAGCAACAGTACAAGCATACGAGGGGATTAGGATGACAAATTTTAAAAAAGGATTTACTCTTGCAGAGGTATTAGTAACCCTTGCAATTATAGGTGTAGTATCCGCGTTAACAGTGCCGGGTTTAATGAACAGTTACCAAAAACAGACTTATGTAACCCAATTACACAAATATTATAATGAAACCATGCAAGCTGCTAAGTTATATTTAACAGATAGAAATGCCATAGATTTAAAAGAAGCAGGTCTTGTAGATCAGACAGCGGTTGATAATTGGGTAAAAACATATATGAAAATTGCTCAAGATTGCGGAACATCCGGCAATAATTGTTTTGCTGTCGGAGAATATAAAAGGATGAATGGACAAGCGATGAAAATTTTTGTAACTTCTTCATTTAATCATTATGTTTTGGCTAATGGAACAGCGATAGCTGTTAGTGCTAACGGAGACGGGAAAGTTCAAATTTATGTTGATGTAAACGGCAAGAAAGGACCGAATATAGCAGGTCGCGACACATTTGCAACAATGCTGTATCCCGACGGTACAATTGATGATTGGCACAGTGCAGCTTCATCGGCTCCTTTGACCACAGCGCAGCGAGAAGAATCTTTTCAAAACTGCAACGGTACGGGCAATTGGTGGGGTTGTTTCGGGAAAATCCTGAATGACAACTGGCAGATGACTTACTAAAAACAAAGCTGTCCGGTATCTCCAAAATAAAGAAATCCTGAAATAAATTCAGGATGACATGATTCTTCCGTCATGCTGAACTTGATTCAACGCGAAGCCTTACCCATCAGCGCAATCACTCGCAATAGCTCGCGAGCGCTGAATGTGCAGCATCTATCAATTTAATTAACATTGATAGATTCCGGGTCAAGCCCGGAATGACGCAAATATCGCTACGCTCAGGAAGACAGGAAGTTCAGAGGACAAGAAGCCCGGAGGGCAGACTATTTATGTCATGCTGAAACGTGAATTGTCACGGGCAAGAAAAATTGTGCCTGTTCAGCATCTCTTTAGAGATCCTGAAACAAGTTCAGGATGACATTATGACATTCTGAACTTGCCATGTCATTCAAAATTTGCCGACAAACAGGTTTTTTCGTAATGTAGTCTTTCGCTCAATGAATTTAATCTTTTCATTACATCTTTAAACATCGGGATAGGTAAGCTTTGCTTTCCGTCAGATGATGCGTTTTCGGGATCATGATGAACTTCCATCATTATGCCGTCTGCTCCCACAATTAAACCGGCTTTTGCCATAGGTTCAACCAAATATCTTTGTCCTGTGCCGTGGCTCGGGTCAACAATTACAGGCAGATGTGAATGCTTTTTGATTACAGGGATTGACGCGATATCCATTACATTTCTTGTAAACTGGTCGTCAAAACTTCTGATTCCGCGCTCGCAAAGGATTACATTTTTATTGCCGTTATACATAATATGTTCTGCCGCAAGCAAGAATTCTCTGATTGTGCTTGCCAGCCCGCGTTTTAGAATAACAGGTTTATTGCATTTGCCGACAGCTTTTAGTAACTTAAAGTTTTGAACGTTTCTTGCGCCGATTTGAACGACATCCACATAATCGCATATCATAGACAAATCGCTTGCGTCCATAACTTCTGTTACGGTCAAAAGACCTGTTTCTTCGCTTGCTTTTTTCATATATTTTAAGGCTTTTTCTTCATGACCTTGAAATTCATAAGGAGAAGTTCTCGGTTTGAAAGCACCGCCTCTTAAGAATTCGCAGCCCATTTCTTTAGCCGCGATTGCTACTGCCAAAAGCCCTTCGTAGTCTTCTTCGATAGAACATGGACCTATCATTGACACGGGTTTATTATTTCCGCCAATTTTAACACCGTTAGAGAAGGTTATTATTGTATCTTCTTCATTTCTGTCGCGGGATGCCAAACGGTAAGGTTCTCTGATGAGTTTGATTTCTTTAACCCCCTCCAGAGCGGCAATTCTGCCGGGAGTAAGTGTAGTTTTATCGCCCAATGCATCAATTACTGTATGAACGTCGCCTTCGTTATAGCGTACTTTAAAACCGTTCTGTTCTAAAAGCTCGATAACTTTTTGTGTATTTTCGCGTGTCGCGCCGCGCTCCATTATTATAATCATAAATCTTCTCCATTTCTTGGGGTAGCTGCCCTTGCTCATTAATAATTAGCATTAAAAAGTGTACCATGAATAACCGGTATGTTCAATTTCTATTTATTTTTTGTAATAAATTTACTGCAGGATAATAATTAGGCAGTATATTTAAACAGTCGTTTGCAGCTTGTTCGGCTTTTTCTATATTATTTTCCCGATAATATATACTTGCCAATAGATAATGTAATTCAGGGTCTTTGTAGAAATAACTTTTTGCCCTGTCTAAAAAAAACATCGCCTGCGGTTTTAAATCATTATTCCAAAAGACTCTGCCTATAAATTTATTAACTTCGGGGTTTATTGTGAATAAAAAATCAGCATAACCGGCAATTTTTTCAACATAATCTCCTTTATAATATGAGATTAACAGGTTTATATCGATTTCTAAAAAGTTTCTTAATTCAAAATAAGTAGGGTATTCATAAACTTTCCCTTCTATTAAATTAACAAGAAAAAATCCCCATTTTGCCCTTATGTCGCTGTCACTGAGTGATTCAAAATACTCTTTTGCTTTTTTTAAATTATCTTCAAATAAGTAACAGTAAGCTGCTTCAAGCTTATAGTCATTTTTTTCAAAAAAATCAAGACATTCGTCATCAAGAGATGATGACAACATTTTTTCTTTGGCAATTTGATAATTTAAAGTCATAAATATAAACTAATTAATACCTGTTATTATTATTGCCGCTGTTAAAATCAAGATTAGGGAGCATAGATTGCATCATCATAGCTTGAATTACTTGCGGATCAATATTTTTACCCTGCTCTTTATTTGCAAGCATAAATGGAAGCATATTCCACATAGCATTGTTATTATTGTTGTTATTGTTGCCTAATAGCATACTCATTTCTGCCATTTGAGGGTCTGAATATGCCGCCATCGGGTTCATCATATTCATATAAGAGTTTTCGTTTTGAGAAGAAGCGTTTTGAAGTGAAACATTAACGCCTGCTCTTTTTAATACGTCAATCGCTGACAAAATCTCATCAGAAGTTGGTTCTGCATAAGCCAGTTTTTCAGTTTGTTTTGCTTCTGATTTGCTGTCTATTTTTCTTATTTTTTCGATGTCTTTTTTGTTAAGTTCTTCTTTTGTATTGATTGTTTGTTTGACTCGTTCTAATTGTTTTTGTTTCATTTCAACACTCAATTCAGGTGATAAACCGTTTCCGTAAGGCGAATTTACGAAGGTATCCAATTCATCATGTTCTCCTTCAGGCGAACATGCAGGACCTCCTGTTATACAATCTCTGCCTTTGGTTGCATAGTTTAAAAGCGTTTGGTTAGGATTAAGAGCGATTACCTTTTCGTATGATTTAACTGCATTTGTATTGTCGCCTATTTGCGTGTAGCACAATGCTATATAATAATACGCAACCGCATTTGACGGGTCTTTTTTGATTATAGAATACATTTCTTGTATGCAGCCGGTGTAGTTGCCTTTTTTATATTTGGCAATAGCAGTATTCACTGTTGCATTTGGATAATAAACGGGATCTTTTTCAAAGTTGGAAGCATCTTGAGCAGTTTGCTGCTGCTGTTGTTGATATATTTGTCTTTGACTGTATGACATTTCTTCCGGTCTTAATTGTTCCAGTTTAATATCTGCACAATAAGCCATAGTGCTTGTCAGCATAAATGCAGAAAGTATTAACATTGTTGTTTTATTCATAATTTTATCCTTTATTTGCTTTTTCACAATCAGCTGTCTTATTCAATATTAATGATAAAGTCATATAAATCAAGTTTAATTTTATTATATAACATTTTTTAAAATATACACTAATGTAAACGCATTATTTTTTTAATAAATGTCGTTTTTTATAAAGGATTATAAAGAAAAGAACAATTACAATCGAAACGACAATAATTACGCATTCAATGTATTGCTTTATCATCTCTCCAAATATCATAAGGACTACACTTACTATAAAAAATCTTAACCCTCTGCCGAAAAAGCTTGCGAGAGTGAATTTTAACAAATTCATGTTTAAGATTCCGCTTGCAATAGTAAAGACTTTGTATGGAATAGGTGTAAATGCGGCAAAAAATACTGCAGCAGCGCCATATTCATTATATAATTTTTCTACTTTTTCAAACTGCTCATGTTTGTTTTTGAATAAGAAATTAAAGACGGGACGTCCTCCCCATAATCCGATTAAATAGCCTACTACTCCGCCGATAGTGGATGCGATTGTACAGATTGTTGCATAAAAAAGCGCTTTATTCGGGTTTGCCAAATCCATTGTTATAAGTAAAAAATCCGGCGGCGGAACAAGAAAAAAACTTTCTATAAAAGCGTTCAGGGCTAATCCCGGCACACCCCAACTTTGAAAAAACTGATTCATATTAGCTATTATCTCGTGCATAATTCCTCTCTTAATTCAACTATAATTTAATTATACTACAAATATTTAAATGTAGTTTGTTAAGTAATTATTAAGTTGAAAAATTTTCAATAAATGCCCATGATCCTTTTCTAATAAACTTATAAACCCACATAGTTCCCGCAATGTGGACGACTTGTTTGTATTAATAACCTATAGTTATCATAATAATATATGGAGTATGAAAATGAACAAAATATACGAAATCGGAAAAAAAATTTTTGAGGCAAAGTTGTTAGCACAAATTATTCATGACCTAATTGAATATAACATTGATTGCGGTTCTGACGATTGTGTTCACATTTCTAGAATTGTTGAAATGATGCTTGAGGATATGGAAAAACTTCACGAAGATTTTGAAATATGTGAAATAGAATTGATGACATCTTAAATCCCCGTCACGTCATTGCGAGCATAGCGAAGCAATCCAGCTAATATCATACAACTGTTGGATTCTAATAATTTTTGTAAGCCCATTTCTTTTCTTTTGTGGCGATGCAAAAGAAAAGAAATAGGCGAAAGAAAAGAAAACTCGCGATCAAATGAATCGAGTGATCAGGGCACTGCGTCCCTGAAACCCCGCTTTGTTCTCTTGCACTTCATGATTCAACCTCATCAGGGATCCCACTTTTTGATTAAGTATCGAAAAGAAGGGCCAATGCTCTTGGCGTTAAACTCGGCGATTTGGTTGATTAAATTGTTTTATTAACTGTCAGGATTATTCCTCTTCTCCCCACCAGCCACGTCATTGCGAGGAGTGTAACGACGAAGCAATCCAACTAATTATAAGATTTAAAATTATCTTTGTAACGTTCATTTTTTCTTTTTTATCAACCCCCCTTCTTTTTGATACTTAATCAAAAAGTGGGGTCCCTGACGAAAAAAGAAAAAACGAACCAAAAAAGAAAAACACGCGACCAAAAAAACGAGTAGTCAGGGCACTGCGTCCCTGAAACCCCGCTTTGTTCTTTTGCATTTCCGGATTTGACCTCATCGGAGTGAGTTTTTGCACTACTTTTGTCGGTACAAAAGTAGGTTTAAATTAATATTAACGGGATTGCTTCGTCGCTCAATTCATTCGCTTCTCGCAATGACACATACAAATTATCAAAACATTATATTTTGCAGCCGCAATAATTTTGCCGGTAGATGTTTAAATTCTTAGAAATTTGGTTAGTTTTTAAAAAACCGTTTTGTTTTTTAAAATCTATATCCACATAATTTAGACCGGCTTCGTCAGCTATTCTTTTGCCTATTTCGGTAATTTTTTGAAAATTTTTATGGGGGCTGATTACTATTGCTGTCGTGAAATTTTCGATATTTAATTCTTTTGCTTTTTTTGCAGTATTGTTCAGACGTAATTCAAAACATTTATCACATCTTTTGCCTTTTTCAGGTTCGTTTTCCAGTCCTGCAGCCGCATTGTAAAAATCATTCGGGTTATATTCACCCTCTATAAGTTCGCAATTGAAATTTTCACAAATGATTTTTTGACCTTCAAGTCTTTTTTGATATTCTTCGGCAGGCTGGATGTTGGGGTTATAAAAATATACAACAACCTGATATCCCATATCCTGTAAAAGGGATATGGGATATCCTGAACATATACCACAGCATGCGTGGATTAATATTTTATTTTTTTGTTCCACCTTCTTTTATAAACCATTCTTTGTACTCATTGTAAGGTCTAATACCGACGAATGCATCTTTACCTATTAGTACCGTCGGAGTTCCGTTGATACCTTTTTTATATGCTTCGTCGATTTCTTTTCTTAGCTCTTGCGATATTTCAATACTATTAGCGTCTTCTTGAAGTTTATTTAAATCAAGATGAAGACCTTTAGCCAGTTTTAAGATTTCTTCTTCGGTTTTAGGTTTGTATTGGAAAAGAATGTTACTCATATCCCATGACTTACCTTGTTTTGCAGCCGCTAATTCGTATCTTGCAGCCACGCAAGAGCCTTTGTGGAAAGGACGTACTAAATGCGCGTTGCATTCCGTATCTAAAGGCAGATTACGATGGACAATCTGCACATCCTGAAACTCTTTTACAAGTTTGTGCATCATAATATTCTGAGCAGGACAAATCGGGCATTGGTAATCAGAATATACATAAACTATAACTTTCGGTTCTTTTGCGCCTAAAATATTTCCTGATACTGCATATTTATTTTTCTTAGCTTTAATAAATTCTTTGAATTCCAAAGATTTTTTGACTTGAGGCGCGAATACATAGGAAATTCTTGTATAAGCCAACCCTGCAATAGCGGCTATCATAACGCATATAAAAGCTATTAAATATTTTTTTACCTTAATCGCATCAATAAAATCCTGTACACTTTGTTTGAATGAACGCACAAAACCTCCGTTATTAAAATCGGTTGCTATCATTGCAATAAATAGATTTAAAAAATAAGTTGCCGCACAAAGTATGCAAAGTTTTTTGATTTCAAACAAACTTAAGAATAATAAAATTATTGATATAACAAACGAAATTATTCCAAGTGTTGCGATATAATCAAGCGGATTCTTAAAAACTTCCAAAAACTTTAAAAATAGAATGTTTTTTAATTTATCCACTATTAACATTAAAAATATAAATGCGTATAAGAAAATTCCCCAATAAGCTAATGGTATGCCTAAAAATTGTGATTCGGATGTTTTTGCGATTCCGTCGCAGTCAATAAATTCATTTACTGAACAAAAACTTGCCAATGCGTATGGATTAAAATTTGCCTCATAATAAATTATTGCCAGTTTTATTGTTGTGATTAATCCGATTATTGCCAGTATTGCAATCGCAATTTTCTTTTTCATCACCTGTGAATTTTCCATATAAAAATCTCCTATTCTTATCCGTTATATTTATTTTACAATTTTAAAAAACATAAATCAATAGCAGAAAGTAGATAAAAATATATTCCCCAAAAGTCTATAGAAAAGGTTAAAATAGCTTTAATTACTTGAATTAATTCTCTTTTAGTGTTATAATTATGCATGAAAACATTTTAGAGGTTGTTTTGAGAAAGAATTTATTTAATCTTTTTATAGATAAAATATTAGATATTCCTTTTTGGATTAAACAAGTTATATACATAAAACTTATGAAAGAAATGAAGGAAGCTCATTGTGATGTATCCATACGTGAAAATTATAAAAATTTCTTCTCAATGTATGTTCCGACTCTTACATTTAGCGGTGAAACAGAATTAGCCGAGAGAAAATGCGGGCTTGATAATAATATATATACTTTCCTTCAATGCTGCGCGGACGGACTAAGTATAATTGAAATCTCCGTAAACACTTTCTTGTCAATGGAAGAAGTAGCAAAATATTTCGAATTATGTGTTGAGCAGAATTTTATTAAAGCTCCCGAATCAAAAGAAGTTTATGCAATGGCGGGTTATATAGCAGGTAAATTCAGGATAGGAGAGTATTTTAAACAAAAAGGAATTATTTCGGCAGATGAATTGGAAATGGCTGTTCTTAAATATAAAGAACTTGAAGATGCCGGTAAACCTAAAAAATTCGCAGATGTGATGATTTCTATGGGGTACATTTCAAAAGAACAGATTAAAGCGGTGCTTGTACTTAAGGAAGAATCTAAAAAAAGATTTATTCTGGATTATAACAGTATTCCAAAATGCGAAATTACTCACGTAAATGAAAATCAAAAATATCAGGAAGAAATGAATAATTTGAAAGAAGAAAATTTAAAGTTGAAGAAAAAAATGCTTCAACTATTGGAGTTAGTAAAAAGAAATGCATAAATCTACCAATCCGGAAAAATTAATCCAATATATCCGTAGCGGGCTTGTTGAGCAGGAACATTTCGGATTTGTTATCCTTACCGATAGAGAAGGTAAGATTATTGAACGTGTGGGTGAAGATAGGGATTATCCTCATTTCCTCCGTTCATGTGCAAAACCGCTCCAGGCAAGTTTGCTCATAGATTATGAATTAGACAAAAAATTTGATTTGACCGAAGAAGAAATAGCTATTTGCTGCGCATCACATGCGGGCGAAGAAATTCATGTTGATGTTGCGATAAATTTTTTCAAAAAAATCGGATTGAGTGAAAATTATCTAAAATGCGGATTGCATAAACCTATATCAAAAACAGAAAAAGAAAAATTAATAATCTCGGGCAAATCTGAACATATTTTTCAGAATAACTGCATAGGTAAACATATTATGATGCTTGCTTTATGCAAGGTTAATAACTGGGATATTGAAACATACTATGAAATAAATCATCCTCTGCAAATTGCGATTAAAGAAAAAATTAATTCATTGTGCAGAGTAAAAAATGATTATCCGATGACAAAAGACGGCTGCGGTGTGCCTATTATGTCTATGCCACTAAGAAAAATGCCGGTCGGATTTTTGAATCTATTCTGCGATCCTAAATATAAAAAAATAACTGATGCCTTTATAAATTACCCTTATATAATAGGCGGCGAGGATCGCTTGGATACGAAAATTATGACGGAATGCAAAAATTTAATCGCAAAGGTAGGAGCGGGCGGACTTTGTATAGTGGTAAATCTTGAAAAAGAAGAAGCATTTATTGTAAAAATCTCTGATACTGATATGAAAGCGCGTGAAATTATTACGATAGATACCCTGAAAAATCTGCACTGGGCTGATATTCAGGTATCGCGTGATATTAAAACACTTCACGGTGAAATCATAGGCACGATTAACTCTATATACTAATCCCATGTCATTGCGACCAAACATTATGTTTGGATCATTTGTAGTGTCATTGCGAGGAGGACGTAAGTCCGACGAAGCAATCCAGCTAATAGTTGATAGGTAAAAAGGTTGAAGAGTTGAAAGATTACCTGTCATGCTGAAACGTGAATTGTCACGGGCAAGAAAAATTGTGCCTGTTCAGCATCTCTTTTTATAATTAAATAACAAAGAGATCCTGAAATAAATTCAGGATGACATGGTGGTCGATTCAGGATGACACATCTCTTGCAAAATCCGAGAAAATAGTATAAAATAAGAACGTAACATAATAAAAAGAAAGGGATTCAGAATTATGAAAAAGAGCCTGAAAACTAAGCCCGTAGTGTATTCCCACGGGGGGGGGGGCTAATCTAAGCCACAACAAGGATTTACAGCAATTAGAAAGTAAGAGGGAAAGAGGGCAGGAAGCTCAGCCGTGTCATTGCGAGGAGGACGTAAGTCCGACAAAGCAATCCAGAGAGGCTATTAAAATATTTTCCAAGATTGCCACGCTCACTTCATTCGCTCGCAATGACGTGAAAAAAACAGGATTCACATTAGCAGAAGTGTTAATAACACTTGCTATCATAGGGGTAGTATCTGCATTAACAGTGCCGGGATTGATGAACAGTTACCAAAAACAGACTTATGTAACACAATTGCATAAAGTCTACAATGAAATGTCGCAAGCCTTAATCCAATATCAAACAGACAGAAATGCCCTAAACCTAACCGAAGCAGGATTAACCTCCATCGATGCTTTTGATACTTTTATAAAAACTTATTTCAAAGTAGTAAATGATTGCGGAACAACCTCAACGCCATGCTTTGTCTCCGAATATAAAAAACTGTCCGGAACAACAATAAATTTTTCCAGTACATTTCGAAAAGTAACACTTGCAAATGGTGCTTCTATTGCTTATAACACTAGAAGTGATACAGCAGTATTACAATTCCACGTGGATGTAAATGGAGCAAAGGGACCTAATATAATAGGTCGTGATTTATTTCCCATATATATTTATAATAATGGAATGTTAGATGATTATTACAGTGCAACTACAAATGCTCCATTGACATCCGCAGAAAGAGAAAGTATGTATACAGCTAGTTGTGCAAGCACAAATGCTAGCTGGAACGGATGTTTTGGAAAAATCCTGAATGATAACTGGCAGATGAATTATTAAAAACCATGTCATACCAGGGACCCCACTTTTCGATTGAGTATCGAAAAGAAGGGGGGATAAGCTATTGTTTTGGGAGTGTAAGCGACCTGAAAACAAAGCTGTCCGGTATCTCCAATAATCCCGTCATTCTGAACTTGTTTCAACGCGAAGCCTTGCCTATCAGCGCAATCACTTGCAATATCTCGCGAGCGCTGAATGTGCAGGATCTCTTTGATTTCTCTTCTCCCCACCAGCCACGTCATTGCGAGGAGTGTAACGACGAAGCAATCCAGCTAATAACAATGAGATCCTGATACTATTTGATGAAAAAGAAGAATGCAACTAGAATATAAAAGCCGTAAGGACATTTTGCACGCTTCGTGCAAGCACTCAGGCGGCAAAAGAAGTCAAACAAGTTCAGGATGACATGAATAGGTATGCGATGACAATACGGCATAATTAAGGGGACTTATATTTGATTAAATTGCCGAACATTGACGATATTTCTTGATTATAACCATTCAATTGGCTTATAGTAAGTTTTTCTGCATTTTTACCGGAATCAAATCCTGTATTATAAAGCTCCTGAGCAGCTTTTAAGGTTTTAGGACTATTTTTAAGATTATCACCGCAATACCGCTGCATTTCCCATAATCGTCTTTTCGCCAGACCGCATTTAAACTGTTTATTCTTTTGCGCCACACTATATGTTAATTGAGATGCAATTGCGTCGTGAAAAGGATTATTCTTTTTTAATTCGGTTTTTATACTTGTACTTGAAAGAAAATTGGTTATACCACGATTGAATACAAAATCGACAAGAGCTTCTTTTTGTCTGAAATTTAATTTAGCATAATTATCCTTACCGATATTTCTGATAAGGTCATTTTCTGCTGATTTTAAATCTTTTTTAAATAGCTCAAACATTTGTTCATCGGTTAAAGTTTTGGTGAATTTTTGATTTTTAATATCATCATTTGTTAATGCATGACCTATTCCGATTGTTTTAGTGCCGACTGTATCATCATATATACGTCTAAAATCGGTGTTATTACCGAGTTCAAATTTAACAATTTGTTTTAAAAAGGATTCGCTAAAACCTGTTTCCTTTGCTGTATTTCTTATATAAGGCATTAATTTTTCGACAGTTTCATCAGCCTGCGATTTTGGAATGGCGCTGCTTACCTGCGTATTATTTTGCGTCGTAATAGTTCCCCCTACAGCGCCTGCTTGTGCACCTGCCATAGCGGCTTTTGTAATATCATTTGAAGAATTTCCTTCCGGTTTAATAGCAACAGGGATTTTGCTTGCATTAAATTGATTATATGATGAGAATTTCTTTTCCGGATTGAAATATTGTTGTATTCCCTGACCTAATAATTCGGCAAATTCTGCATGAAACTTTCTTGAATCAATATTTGCAAGATCTTTTGTATTTGACTGAAATCCGGTTTCTATAAGTATGGACGGGATTTTTGTATCTTTGTTTAAAATCCCTAAACCCCGGTTATCTTTTTTAGAATTACATAAATCGATAGATAGCCATTCATGAGTTTCTACTCTTTTTTCAACAGATTCGGCAAGTCTTTTGCCTTTTGTGTCATCTCCTCTGAACAGAATTGTCTGACCTCGCTTATCTTTGTTTTCCGTTGCAGAATCACAATGAATGCTGATGAATAAATCTGCATTAGCATATTTTTCTTTTGCCTCCATAACAGAAGCCGCCGAGCCTTGGATAAAGAATACTTTAGCACCCTGTGATGTTAATTCAGGGATAATTGAGTCTGTAAATCGTTTGTTTTTTACCCATTCTTCCTGTAGTTTATAATTTGCGTCAAGAGCATGAGTCCCTGCGTCAAAAACTCCTGTTTTTGGATTATATCCGCCATGACCGGCATTTACGATAATTGTTTTGCCTTTTAACGGCGCATTTTTTGAATTATTTGTAGAATTGTAAGTTTCGACTAAAGCTGTAATTTGACCGTCTTTATTTAATAAAGGCTCAGGTCTGCTGAATGCTAAATCAACAGTCTTACCTTTAATTTTTGCTTCAGCTATTTCTTTTTTATATTTTTCGGTATAATCCTTTTGTCCTGCCGTAAATGAATCTTTATACAACTGTCCTGAGGTAAATGTTTTTCCGTTTGTCAAATTAACTTTAGTTTTATTTGATTGTAATACGGTAAAGCTGCCTTGCGTAATCGACGGTGAAGTTTGTTTGATTTCTTTATCGAGTTTTTTAGGCTCTGCTTCTTCATCTTCGCTCCAAACCCAATCCCAAAATCTTTTGAAAGCAGATTTTTCTTCTTTTTTCACGACAACTTCTTCTTCTATAACTTTAGGTGTTTCGATTTTTGGTTCAGGTTTTAATTCAGGTTTTGCCTGAAGAGTCTCAACGGGTTTTTCTTTCTCAACAGTTGCAGTATTTTTACTTTTAGGTATTTTTATTTCGGCATTCAATTGTAATGAATCATTCTTTAAATTATTGGCTTTTTTTAATTCATCGACGGTTACACCGTATTTTTGCGCGATAGAATATAATGTTTCGCCTTTTTTTACTTTGTGGGTTTCATTTTCCTCAGTTTTTTCTTTTTTCCCTGCATTTTCCAGTCTGGTGAGGTTAATAACTTGACCTGAAGTCAGATTATCACTTTTTATACCGGTCAATTCTTTAAATTCTTGAACGGAAATCCCGTATTTTTTCGCAAGCGAATATACGGTATCGCCAGATTTAACTTTATAAACACTCTGATTTTGTTGATTTGCTCCGTTGCTTTGTCCTTGATTTGCCTGAATTTTAGGGACATTTGAACCCATTATAAATATTCCTTCTATACACTATACAAAATAAAATAACGGCAGCTATTAAATAAACTTTAAAAATTGCCGTTATTTGTTACATTTATTAATTATAAATCTACGTGTTGAAGATTCTGTCGCCGGCGTCACCCATACCCGGTATAATATAGCCTTTTTCGTTTAAGCCTTCATCAATTGCGGCGGTAATTATTTCAACCTCGGGATAGTGGTTGTGAATGTTTGCTATACCTTCAGGTGCAGCCATAATACAAATTATTCTGATATTTTTAAGAGGAATTCCTTTATCCACATATAATTTTATAGCCTCGATTAACGAATTTCCTGTTGCAAGCATCGGATCGGTAATATATACATAAAATTTATCCGGATTTTTTGCTACCATAGGGACTTTGTTATAATACCAAACAGGTTTTAATGTTTTTTCATCTCTATACATTCCTATGTGGCGTATGCAGGCTTGCGGCAAAATATCAATCGCTTCATCCGTGAATATTAAACCCGCTCTTAAAATAGGAGAAATGATAATATTAATATCAGGATCAATAGTTTTTGTTTTGAATGTTTTTATAGGTGTTGTTACTTCTTTGTCCACAAGAGGAAGATTATTTGCCGCTTCGTATAACAAGCATCTGGTAACTTTTCTGGTTGCGATTCTAACACCTTGACTGTTCGTTTTTTCATCACGCATTGTCATTAAGTTTTGAAGTACAACAGGATTTGTATTAACCATAACTTTTTCATGGTTTATTTCCATAACTTTTCCGCTATTCATTGTTTTGCTCCTTATTTTTATTATTAATTTTTTCTTTTCTTCCGTCAGAATACTTATTAATCCAAGTTTCTACAGTTTTAATATTTTCTCCGACATCTTTAGCGTTAAATTTTTCTCTAACATCTAAGAAATTATCTATAAGATCTGTTTCGTTTACAAAAAATGATAATCGACTTGAGATTGAGGCTATTTTATCAAACATATCATTTAAAAGTCCTAAAGAGTCGTTAAGTCTCATTTGGGTGTGAATAAATATTAATTTGTTTGAAGCGAGACTTTCTTCAGTCGGCGGAAAAATTTCCAGAGATTTTGACCCGCCAAGACCGTTAAATTCAACAGTAGCAATCACTCCTTTAGGTAAATTTAGTTCTTTGTCCGTAACTATAAATTTAACATAAATATCGCTGTTAACAATTTTAATTTTGTTAATATATCCGACCTGTACTCCCATATATCTTACCGGAGATCCGACAATTAAACCGTCAACATCAGGTAAAAATATTTGATACGTGTTTAATTCTTTCATCTCAAAGTATCTGTGAATTCTGACCCCTCCGATAACCAAACACAAAAGCACAAACCATATTGCAAATTCAATCCAAATGTATGTGCGAATATCTTCTACCTGTTTCATAATCAACATTATACATGAATATATCATTTTTTTACACATTGATTAAAGATAACTTTATAATTTGAAAGGTCTAACGAAGAAATGAACATTGTAAAAATAGTTGGAATTTTCCAATCATAATATATGTTTGACAGTTTCGGAATCATTCTAAATCTCCCCACATGTTCTATGGGTTCTGAAATTTATCGTTGTGTTAACATGAAAAGCACAAATGATGCTTCTTGGATTATTCGCAGCTCGGAAAAGTGTGGTTTTCCTCGCTTGGACGAGTTTCGGACTTTGTCCTCACTCTTGCGAAAATCCGCAAACCTCGTTTTCCCCTATTGCTAATTTTTTTTGTGTAGTATAATATTAATAATATAGAAAAAATGTGAGGTTTTGAAAAATGGATCAAATTATAAAAGTTGCGTGGGATTTAAACGAATATACAGAAAACAGATATCAATTAGTATATGAAATTGCTGAATTGGCAAAAAAAATAGTTGATGAAAGTCAGGCTAAAAAAGCACGCGATGATTTTAATTTTGAAGAAAACTACGACAGTTCTTACAAAAAAGAAAATCCTGTAGAGCACGCTATAATGGTAAAAGCTTCAGAAGCGGATGATAACCGTTTGGTTGGGTAGTTCCTTCAAAGCAAAAGTAAAATTATAAAAACACAAGGTAACCTTGTGTTTTTGTTTAAAAAGAGGTTATATGGAAAATACGATTAAGTATATAAAAGAAAAAACAAATGATTTTAAACCTGAAATAGGTATCATATTAGGATCGGGCTTGGGTGAGCTTGCCGATGAATATTGTAATTATTCAATAACTTACAGTGAAATTCCGGGTTTTATAAAATCAAATGTTATCGGACATAAAGGTAAACTGGTTTTTGCTGAAATTAACGGTAAAAAAGTTGTGATGATGCAGGGACGAAACCATTTTTATGAAGGTCATTCCATGCAGGAAATTACATATCCCGTGAAAGTAATGAAGCAGCTTGGTGTAAAAACACTGATTCTAACAAACGCGGCGGGCGCGGTAAACGAGAGTTTCAGACCCGCAGATCTGATGATAATAAAAGACCATATTAATTTTATGGGCGCAAATCCGCTTATAGGTCCGAATGACAATTCTCAGGGCGAAAGATTTCCTGATATGAGCGAAATTTATAAAAAACATTTAATAAAATTAACAGAAAAATGCGCAAAAAAATTGAATATAGATATACAAAAAGGTGTATACTGGGCAAATTCCGGACCATGTTACGAAACTCCGGCTGAGATTAATATGATAAGAATTTTAGGCGGCGATGCGGTCGGGATGTCAACGGTACCGGAAGCAATAGTGGCAAATTACTGTGAACTTGACGTTTTAGGAATAAGCTGTATATCAAATGCTGCAAGTGGCGAAGGCTGCGAAAAACTTTCACATGATGAAGTTATTGAAACAACTAATAAAGTTAAATCAAAATTCAAATCACTTGTATTAGCACTCATCAGTGAATTGTAAGTTATTGTTAAATTAAGTAAATGATTTTTGTTATAAAAGATTGACTAAAAAATTTTGTTATGAGACAATGGAAAAAATTTGTGCAAACAAGATTTGATAATAAAGTAAAAGATTCAAAACGGGAAGGAAAAAATGCTAGTAGGAAAAACATACACTCCTATACTGCCTAAACAGCGTGACTACATTATAAAGTCATCAGAAAGTTTCCCCTCCCAATACATGTCATTAAAATTTAATAATAATATTAAAAGACCTTCAAAAAATAATTCTCAGAATTTATCATTTGAAGGTCTTTCTTTATATAAACAAGTCGGAAAGTTCGGCTTAGACACATTCGAACAATTTTCTAAAGAACACATCGGCGGCAGAGGTAAGAAATTATTAGATGAAGTTTTGCAATCCGATTTTGCCAAGAAGAATTTATTCAAAATAGATGGCAATGAAGTTACTATTCAAAGAAAAACCGTCCCTCATCTTATATGGGACGGTATTATTTATCCGTTAAAAGTTTTGCCGGGCGATATTTTAAACGGAATCGTAAGCGGTTTGAGAAAAGTTCCGGGTATCGGTAAAACTGCCGAAACTTGGTATAATAATAAATTTTTCCAGGATATAAGAATGCGTTCGAAAATTGATAATAAGGCTGATACTTTAAGGGGCTTGTTTGAAACGCAGTCAAAACTGCTGAAAGATTTAAAAGAAGGTAAAATTACAAAGGAACAGTTTAACAGCCAATTATTTGAATATCAGTCAAAATCTTTCAACAGTAAAGCGGGAAATTATGACACAAAACACGAAAGGGCATTGGTAAGAATTGTGTCAGGCATGCCGCCTGCAATATTTTTGGCAAATGATGCTTATAATTTATCAAGAATGATGGATGATGATCACGGCGAAGCAAAAAAAGAAAAGAAAACAAGATTCAGACAGGAAGTAAACCGCGTAGGGTTAAACGCATATATAACGCTTGTAACACTGGGCGCGCTTCAAAAATTTATTAATAATTCGGTTGCGGGAACATTCATTACGACATTCTTTACAACTCTGTTTACGGAATCTTATTCACGTTTGAAAAACGGAAAACATATTTCGAGGCTGACTCCGGAACAAGCAAGAGCGGAAAATATAAAAAATAAAGCTCAAGAAGCAAAAATTAAGCCGGATATGTCATTCAAAGCAGATCCAAAACATGCTGACAATAAAGAAAAACCGAAACCGCTTTTATCATTCAATACTTTGATGAAAGCTTCTGCTGTTGTTATTGCTGCAGGATTTGGTGTTAAAGCATTGAGAAAAAACGTGAAAATTGATGCTTTATATGATGATTTTATGAGACCATTTAATAAATTATATAAAAAATGGACTGAAGTGCCTGATTACAAGATGGAATTAAGCAGGTTTAACAAAATTGTTGAAGTTTTGGAAGAGAATGGATTTAACGATATAGCAGAAAAATACAGAAGTGTTGCTTTACACAAAACAAATTCTGACGGAACAATAAGTTTAGGCAAAAAAGATAAAAAAATTAAGCCGTTAGTAAATTTCATCAGAGCGCCATTCAAATTTGTATGGAGTACTGTTACGCTTCCTTACAGGTTTGCTAATATGGCAGTAAACGGATTAACTCCTAAAGCTGTAAAAGAAGCATCCGATTTAAAATTCTATAATAAAAAAGCAGATTATCTGAGAGAATTAGTGCAGGAAGCAACACAAAACGGCAAAGCACAAGACAGAATAAAAGACCTCCAAAGCGCGGCGGATGATTATATTAAAAAAGCATCCGCAATTGAGAAGAAAATTAATAAAATAGCAAGCACTCCTGAAGAAATCGAAAAAGAAGTTCTAAAAAATAATATTAAATTTTTATCAGACAGTATTGAATTTATTGGTAAGCAGGCTGTTAAAGACGGCAAAACTAAATTTGATGCGAAACAATTTGAAAAATTTGTAACAGAAAACAGTTTAAAGGGATTTAATGAAGTTTCAAGGTCAAAAGTATCAAATGCGGATCTTGCCAATCTTGCAAAAGTAGCGGGCACAGCGGCGACATTATGGTTCTTGATGACGGATAATTATAATATGGTTATGCTGAAATCTAACGGTAACGATAAAGACGGAGCCGATACTAAGTTCAAAGAACGTTTTGTACAGGAGGGTTCAAGATTATTCTATCAGACATTATTAATCGACTTATTCAATTCAACATTCAGCGCTCAATATAACAAGTCTTTGCTTGGTGCAAGCTGGATTACTATGACTAACACGACTCTGGGTGAAATATTGACAAGAAAATCTGTCGGAGTACCGATTACTTCACATACACGTGATGAATTAGTTGCGCTTGAAGATGACAAAAATAACGCGACGGGTTTCTTAAAAGGTTATTATAACTTTATGCAAAGATTAACAGGTAAAAGAGACATAAATTCCTACTGTGTTAAGAAGAATGGATGCAAAAATCAATCCGTAAATGACAGTGAAAAGCGTCAGAAGTCTGAATCAGAAGAACAAACCATCCACATTCCTGTAAAGCAGCCCGTAACTCATACAGGTGCTTTTCATAACAGTAATTTACGCAAAATGATAGCGTCTTAACGGACTTTGTTTTCTTCACCTTTGATTAATCTGACAATATTGGTTTTGTGAAGCCATATTATGTATATTGCTCCTAATGCGCAATAACAAACGTACGCTATCGGCTGATTAAACACATACATCAAAACAGGTGAAACAGCCAATGCTATTATTGAGCCGAGAGACACATATCTTGAAAAATAAGTAATTGTTCCCCAAATTGCTGCAATAATAAGTCCGACAACCCAGTTTAAGGCTAGAATTGTGCCTATACCGGATGCAACGGATTTTCCTCCGGTGAAATTCAAGAATATGGATTTACTGTGTCCTAAAATAACCGCAACAGCAGCAACTACAGGTAATAACCCTATTGATTTAAAAGCGGTAGCAAAAAAACTTGCCAATACCACAGGCAAAGCGCCTTTAGCCGCATCAAGAAGCAAAGTTATAAAAAACCATTTTTTACCCATGACTCTTTTTACATTTGTTGCTCCTGTTGAGCCTGAACCGGATTTCCTTATATCTTGTCCTGTCACTACTTTAACAATAATATATCCTGTCGGTATTGAACCTATTAAATAAGCCCCGAAAAATACGATCAACAATTCTAAAATATTTTCCATCTCATCTCCTAATAAACTTTTTTATCTGATTTTGTTTAATAACCAAGTTATTATAACAAACCATAAAAAATATGGCAAGAATTAAAATATTGGTAAAATCAGAAATTCGGATTTCTATGAAAATAAAGCTTTATGATTTGTTGACTTTGTTTATTTAGCGACGTAAAATTTCTTTGTAGATAAATAGCTAAAGGGAGTATAGAAAATGACGGAGAGAATCCAAATTTCCCATGAAGTGGAAGAAATGTGCTGTGTAAAACGCGGCGTTAAAGGTGAGCCTGCCCCTATTCCTCAAGAAGGATTATGGACAAAGGCTAAAGAAGTTAAAGATATTTCGGGTTTAACCCACGGGTGCGGTTGCTGTGCGCCGCAACAGGGTACTTGTAAACTAACTTTAAATGTTAAAGACGGTATTATTCAGGAAGCGCTTGTAGAGACAATCGGATGTTCCGGCATGACTCACTCTGCAGCAATGGCAGGTGAAATCCTTCCCGGCAAAACAATTTTAGAAGCGCTTAATACAGACCTTGTTTGTGACGCTATCAATGTTGCAATGAGAGAATTATTCCTGCAAATCGTTTACGGAAGAACACAGACTGCTTTCTCGGAAAACGGGTTGCCGGTCGGAGCAGGATTGGAAGATTTAGGTAAAGGGCTTCGTTCTCAAGTCGGCACAATTTTCTCAACAAAGCAAAAAGGACCAAGATATTTAGAAGTTGCCGAGGGTTATGTTTTAGAATTAGGTTTAGATAATAACAATGAAATTATCGGTTACAAATTTGTTCACGCGGGCAAAATGCTTGAAGCTATTAGAAAAGGTGTTGAGCCAAAAGAAGCTTATGAGAAAAACATCGGTACTTACGGCAGATTTGATGAAGCTGCTAAAAAGATTGACCCGAGAAAAGAATAGGAAGGTGAAAAATGACTATAAAATATGAAGGACAAGACAGACGTCAACCAAAATTAGATAAAATTTTGCCTGAATACGGGTTTAATTCTTTAGAAGAAGCGAGAGATCTGTGTTTATCAAAAGGTATTAATGTAGATGAAATAGTAAAAGGCATTCAGCCAATTGCGTTTGAAAACGCTGTTTGGGCATATACGTTAGGCTGTGCGATTGCGCTTAAAAAAGGCGCTAAAAATGCGGCTGAAGCTGCTGAAATGATTGGCGAAGGTTTACAGGCATTCTGTATTCAGGGTTCGGTCGGTGATACAAGAAAAGTAGGTATCGGACACGGAAATCTTGCTGCAATGTTATTAAGAGAAGAAACTAAATGTTTTTGTTTCTTAGCGGGACATGAATCTTTTGCCGCTGCGGAAGGCGCTATCGGTATTGCTAAAAACGCAAATAAAGTTAGAAAAGAGCCTTTAAGAGTTATCTTAAACGGTTTAGGCAAAGATGCGGCTTATGTAATTTCAAGAATCAACGGTTTCACTCATGTTGAAACTCAATATGATTACGCTACAGGCGAATTAAAAATTACAAAAGAACAGCCTTTCTCAAACGGTGATAAAGCAAAAGTAAGAGTTTACGGCGCTGACGATGTATCAGAAGGTGTTGCAATTATGATTAAAGAGGGAGTTGATGTTTCTATCACAGGCAACTCAACTAACCCTACGCGTTTCCAACATCCTGTTGCAGGCACATACAAAAAATGGACTGTAGAAAATTGTAAAAAATTCTTCTCCGTAGCTTCAGGCGGCGGTACAGGAAGAACGCTTCACCCTGATAACGTAGCGGCAGGTCCTGCTTCTTACGGTATGACTGATACAATGGGAAGAATGCACTCTGACGCTCAATTTGCGGGGTCGTCATCTGTTCCGGCTCACGTTGAAATGATGGGTGTTATCGGTATGGGCAACAATCCGATGGTAGGCGCTACGGTTGCTGTTGCGGTTGCTATTGAAGGCACTTTGTAAAATAATAAATAAACTAAAAATCTAAAAAAGGACATAATTTTATGTCCTTTTTTAATATATATGTCATTACAAACGCCGGAAGCAATCCGGCCAATAACAAAGAGATGCTTCGCTATGCTCAGGAAGACAGGAAGTTCGGAAGGCAAGAAGCCCGGCTGCTATTTACAAAGACATAATAGAATTTGTCATCCTGAACTTGATTCAGGATCTATCAATGCTAATTAATCAAATGGATAGATTCCGGGTCAAGCCCGGAATGACGCAAATATCGCTGGGTTTCAGGTGGGGACAAATAATCCAAGACAGCTTTAGCCGAAGCAATCTAGCTTATAACAAAGAGATCCTGAAACAAGTTCAGGATGACATAAAATAAAAAACATCTTGTAAAATCCGAAAAAATAGTTTATACTGATAAAGCGATATTACAAGTATACGAGGGGATTAGGATGACAAATTTTAAAAAAGGATTTACTCTTGCAGAGGTATTGATAACCCTTGCAATTATTGGGGTAGTATCAGCGTTAACAGTGCCGGGATTGATGAACAGTTATCAAAAACAGACTTACGTAACCCAATTACATAAAGTCTACAACGAAATGTCCCAAGCCTTAACCCAATACAAAACAGACAGAAACGCTTTAAACCTAAAAGAAGCCGGACTAACATCTGATGCAAATGTTCAATCTTTTATTGAAACCTATTTTAAAATTATAAATAAGTGTGATTCATGGACTCCATGTTTTGCAAATTTGAGCGAATATAAATATATGAATGGTAATAGCATTGGAGATCGTGCACATCCAAAATCTTATACTCTTGCAAGCGGTGCTGCAATCAGACCAATGTATTCTCTTGAAGGTGAAAAACTTATTAATGTATTTGTGGATATAAACGGTTCAAAAGGTCCGAATATTTTAGGCAGAGATTTATTCTTTTTTGGAATATACAATAACGGAATGATAGACGATTTTTACAATTCAGCTACAAATGCTCCATTAAGCACCACAATAAGAGAAACTGTATATACTGAAAATTGTAAAAGTGGTGGGAATGTATACGGTTGTTTCGGAAAAATCCTGAACGACAACTGGCAGATGACGTATTAGAAGGCAGGAAGTTCAGAGGGCAAGAAGGCGGGCTACTGTATGCAAAGACATAAAAAAACAATCCGGTTAATATAAAAATAATTTTAATTTATATTAAAAGAACTCAATGTTATATTATTCATTCTGCAGAAAGATTTTAGAACATTCTGAGCTTTTTGAATTTGTGTATGAACATAATTATTTTTTGTCTTTTGCACAATTTCAGAAGCTTTTGCATATATTTTTGCCGCGCCTTCAAGATATGCTTTTTGTTTTGGTGATTTCACCAATCCCAGTTCCTGAAAATATTTTCCGTATAGAAGATACAATCTTGATAATATGTCGTTCATATGGAATTTTTTTGCCATTAAAATAGCGCTCTCTATATGATTTTTTGCGGTCTCAAAATCAGACAAAGTTATACTTGCTTCTGCTATAACAGTTTTTAATAGGATTATAAAAATATAATTATCTATTTTAGGATTTTGAGCGACTTCCAAAGCCTGTGTCGCAATTTCTAAAGCGTTTTCTGCGCCTTCCATATATAACGTTGCATCAGAAACAAGATACCAGGTCAAAAGAGCTCCTAATGCTATCTTTTCTTTTGCAAAATAAGCTATTTGCTCATTATAAATATCTATAGCCTGTTTAACTTGACCGTTATCCTTTAATATTTTGCCTAAAAGCACTTTAAGAACATTTTTGGTAAAATTATCACCGTTATTTTCTGCAAACGCAGCGGTGTTAAACAAATCTTCCCGAAGATCGTTATAATTCTTTTTAGTAAAATTGTTAATTATGCTAATCATATTCCAACGGATAATTGCTTCACTGTCCATAGAATTTGTTCTGTATAATTTTAAAACTTCTTCTAATGTTTTTTCCGAAGCCTTAATATCACCTTTTATGGTGTTAGCCAGAGCCAGAGCTAATTTACATTTACAGATAAACAAATCATCCTGAATGTTATATCTTTCAATTATATCAAATAAAATAGTTAAAATTTCAAAACCTCTGTCATTACCCTGAATTGTTAATGCATTTGCCAGTATTAAATAAGTTTTAATCCAGCTTTCATATACAAAAGCAGAGTGTTCGATTTTTGTATTTTTAAAATATTCATCAAATACAGGCATTATCTCATTGTCAATCATATTTATTATCTGACCGCAATTACCTATATTTAAAAGCGCCTGCAATTTTGTCGTTTTTAATAAAGCTACCTCAAGTGTTTGTTCAGCCGGAGTTTTTACAAGAACATTATCAACACATTCAACTTCTCCGTAATAATTGCCTGTCGCTCTGCAAGAAGAGGACAAATAAGCCAAAAGCTCTATTTCTTTCACGATGTCGCCTTTAGTCTGAGCATTCGCAACAGCATCAGGCAGGTACTCTATTGCCTCTTCCGGATTTGAATTTGCAAGAAGTTTTCCCAGCCTTTCAGAAATATTATATCTAATTTCGATTGTTTCGCTGTCATCAAATTCATTTAATAAAGCAAGACATTGTTTTTGCGAAATAATATACAGGTTGATATCACCTATGTATGCAGCCAGTTTTGCGGTTTTTGTCCAAATATCAAACGCCAATCGCAATTCTTTCAGATTCTGGGCAATAACTCCGAATATAGCGTAAGAATTTAATGTAAAATTTGCAAGGAAATTAAATATTTTCTTGTTCAAATCTTGAAAATTAGCATCTTTTTGTCCTATTGTGAATATTGTTTCCCATATTAAAGTATTTTTAAATTCATAAAATAAATCGCTTAGCAGCGAAATATAATCCATTTTTTCAAGGTAAAATAAAATATCTTGGAAATCTTTGTCATTCAATTCATAAATTTCTTTTATCAAATTAAGATTAATCTTATCGCCTAAAATCGAAGACCCTATTAACACTTCATATGCTTTAGGATTTAAATAAGCTAATAACCCTAATCTGTATTCTATTAACCCTGTGAATGTATCCGGAAGTTCAAATTTCTGATCACACATTTGAGTTTCAAAACGCAGACAGAGAGCGTTTTCTATAAATGCCGGATTCCCCCGGCTTGTAAAGAATATTGTTTCTTTTTCTTCATCGCTGATTTTTGGAAATCCTTCAATATTTTTTTCTTTATCATCAACGAGCATATTAATATGCTGTTTTTCAAATCCGCTGATGTTTATATCCAAATAAACATCATCCTCGCAATTAGGATAATAGAAATAACCCTTAGAAGGTCTATACTCATTATTCATAAGCAATAGTTTTAAATTTTCCCATACATTTTCTTTTTGGATAAAATTATATAAGAATTCATAAGAAAATCCATCAATAAAACTAAAATTATCAATTACAATTACAAATTTATTAAGCGCAATTATCTTGTCGAAAACCTTGTTTAGAAGGCTGAAGGTATTAATTTTGGAAGAAACAATATTTTCAAATATGCCTTCATTTGATGGATATAAGAAGTTTATTAAATCAAAAATTTCATCTTCAGATAATTCTTTAAACTCATTTTTAAAAAATTTTGACGCATCTTTCTTAAATCTTGCATTATTAATACAAAAATTCGGCAGGTTAAACAGATTTAATAAGATGTCCTGAATGAGTCCGCCGGAAGTTAATTGGGTTACAGACGTGCATTTGCCGTATATCCAGGATAATTGCTCGTTTTTCATATCATTAACTATACTTTTAAATACGACAGTTTTTCCTATACCTTTCGATCCGCTGATTGAGAAGATTTTTTTGTCCTCTGACAGAATCCCTTTTTCTATAATATTTTTAGCTGCGGTTTGTTGAACTTTTTCTTGTATTGTTTCTGCTGTGTCAGTTTGCGGCGTTTCGACTATTTCTATGTCTTCATCAATCCCCTGCATTTCTATTTCAATGGCTGGAGTAATAAAATCGAGTCCGCACTTTCTGCAAACTTCTGCTTCAGGTAAATTAACACACTTGCATTCAGGACAGGATTTTAAAATTTCCGCATTACAATTTGAACAGATAAAATCTTTTATTGGATTTACTGTTTGGCAATTTTTACATAATAATCCTGTTCTTGCACCGCAAAATGGACATTTTAACGGAATTTTATTTGCGTTTACAGGAATAATTTTTTTACAACCCGGACATTTCATTTTTTTAAAATCCTAATCAATTAAACGCTTGTTTCACTTTATCCATTAATTTCATTAATCTTTTTGAGACTTCTGATTGAGATAACCCGAGATTTTCTGCTATTTCTTTTTGAGTCATCCCTTTTTGATATCTCATATTAAACAAATACAAATATTGTTTTTCAGGTTCTTCGTTTTCAATTGAATAAACCGTATCAACAACTTTCTTTAATATTTCTTTTTTAATAACAATATCTTCCGGATTATTTTTAATTTCCACCGATCTGTAAGATATTTTTGCATTTGAATAATCAATTACATGATTTTGCTCGGATGTATCAAGATAAGTTTCATTAGTATTAACAAAACTTTTTTTTGTTCTTCTTAATCTACCGGAATCTTTTAAAACGTTGATTATTGATGTTGTGGCAATTTTACGGATATAAGATTCTAAAGCGGCTTCAGAATTAACTGCTGTAACAACTGAAAGAGAACGCTTGCAGGTTTCATTAAAGAAATCATCGTATAAGTCTTCGTTACGCTCAAATTTTTTGTCATTTCTTATTATTTTTTCTATTAAATTTATCTTATCTTGTGTCAATTCCACTTAAAATTCCTTACTCATAAATATTATAACATATTTATAAATATATTATAATACTTAAATTGAAATCTGGCGACTTTATCTCACTTGACGGGGGTTTCAGCACATTTAAAGTATCTTTAACAGATTGTAACACAATTTGATCAATTTGATTAGAACCGCTGCTGTTAATAATTTTTGTAGAACTAACATCCCCTCTGTTAGTTAATTTTATATCTACTTTAACAGAATTTGTATAAGCATATTCAGTCGCAAGTAATAAATCACTGGATAAAGATAATTTTATGCTTCTTCCTGCAGTTCTCAAATAAGTTTTAAATTTGTCGCTGTATGAAAGATAATCAGGAACTTCCCACATTACTCTCTGAACAGATAAGTATGATTCAGAACTTGGAGGTTTTTGGTTTGACAAAGACTGCGTTTTTAATTCGCTGCTCGGAGGAGCAGGCGTATTAGTTTTTTGAGGAGTAAAAGCCGGTATATTTGTATCAATATCATTATTTTCATTAATCGCAGGGATAGATTCTTCTATTGCATTTGTTTCCGCTAACGGCGGAATAGACTCAATCTCATTATTATTTTTTGGTTTTAATAATGCAAATGCTGATGCCGAGGCAATAACCGTAACCAGAGCGGCTGTAACTATTATGGCTTTTTTACCGTTATCGGTGTTAGCTAATTTGAGGAATGAAAGTTTTTCTGCCGGTTTATTTTCATGTATCACTCCAAGGTTTTCCAAGAAAGCTGTTTCGTCGTCTGCTTGGAGATATTCATCATTTACTATATCCTCGTCGAATAAAATACCAAGTTTTTCATCGTTTTCAGTTAAAATTTCCGAAGAAAATTCCGGCATTTCTTCAGAAGCCGTAGTATCTTCCGAAACAGCTTCCTCATTATCAGTTTCTTCACTCATTTCAGGCATAATTTCAAGTGCTTCTTCTGAGGATGTAATATCCTCGGAAGCGAAGGTTTCCTCTTCTTCATAAACATTGTCAAAATCATTTTCATCTTCACTTATTTCTTTTTCACTAATATCATCCAAATCATTTTCGTCTTCGCTTATTTCTTTTTCATTAATATCATCCAAATCATTCTCGTCTTCGCTTATTTCTTTTTCATTAATATCATCCAAATCATTTTCATCTTCATTTGAATTTGATACATCAGAATTTAAAAGATCATCTATCTCTGAAAGCAATTCCATAGAAAGTACATCTGTTTGCGTGGTATCATCCGTATCTTCACTAATTAAAGTTTCTATATTATCAATAGTTTCTATAGAAATATCAGCATCTTCCGCCGCTAAACCTTCTAAAAGATTTTTTCCGAAAGAACCTGCCTTTATTTCTTTTTCAGTTTTCTCTTCGACCACTTCATCTATTTCATCAAGACTTTCTACAGCTACATCATAATTATCTTCAAAATCCTCAACGATTTCAACATTAGAAAAATCAAGCCCGCTAACAGGTGCTTCATCTTCAATGTAGTCTGTATTAACAGTTAATTCTTCCTCATTAACATCCTTATCATCAAATGAGAATTTTTCATCTAAAGATTCAATATTTAAATCTTCGATAACAATATCATTTTCCTCAATATTTACATCCTCAAAAGGCATAAGATTTTCCGGAAGATCCTCTGAAAGATTTTCTTCATCCGGCAACTCTGTATCAACTTCATCAAAAGACATTGTATCAGATAATTCTTCTGCTTCTTCCTTAATTTCATTATATTCTTCGGATATTTCAAGTTCTTCCGTTGAAAGAGGGGTGGTATTTTCATCATCATCCTGATTATCTTCCTCAGAAACACTTATATCCGCTGCAATTACCCCCGGAAGTATAGCTCCGTTTATATCTGTATTTAAATCAAACTCAGCATTAAAAGAAGGTAAATTATCAAAATCAACAAAATTTTCTTCCGAACTGTCTTGTGAACTTTGTTCATCAGCTTCAGCATTTTTGTTTGTTTCTTCATCGCCTGAAAAATCTTCCATCGGTTCTGAAATAACGTCTGCATGCTGAGAATCAACAAATAAAATATCTTCATTTACAGCATTATAAGAAAGCATTTCAAAATTTTCGAATTCAATGAATCTATCTCTTAACTTAGCGCTTTTTGTTAATTGTTGAATTAAATGTTTTTTATCTTCATTTTTTATATCATTATCCGCCATGGAAACCATATTGTGTTCGGAATTTTCCATTTCATCTTCGGATAAATTTTCTAAGATCTCTTTTGAATGATTTTCTATATATTCTTTCAGACCTGTCGGAGAAGACAATTTTTCTTTCTCTATGAAGAAATATTCATCATTAGCATTATTTTGATTAATTATTTTAGGTTCAAAATATCCCAATAAATTTACATTCGAGAATTCATTATTTAAAACAAACACCAAATAAATATCAGGTAAAATATCATATTCAAAATGCGATTTAGGAACGAATATATAATCCTCATCAAAAACAACTCTTATATCCATATGAATATTAGGAAGAATAATATCTGCTATATCAACTTCTTCTAAAATCTTTTTAATAGAATGAAGACATTTAATATTTGAGGTATCGATACCCTGCGAAATTAAATATTTCCCGGCCAGCTCGACGCCTAAAGCATTTATATACGCTCTATTTTGAATTTCGCGATTAGCAAACCCTTTTGCTACTATACTGGCTTCTACTTTGTCTTTTTCCTCTATTTCCATTAACGTGTTTTGATTAAAACTCATACTAATTCTCCTATTCTAATAATAGGATTACACCGGATAAAAAAATATTCCACTTTTGTGTAAAGTTTTGTAACGAATGTTGAAAAATATATTTGTTTACGTCAAAATTACTTTATCAGTCGTTTTATATCTATAGAAATTTAAGTCAGTAAAATAATTATTATAAAGGAGGTCTTTCATGATGATAGGTTCTGTATCAAGTGTTAATTTCGGTAATACGCAAAAAGTTGATTTAGCTCGCAGAGGAGCACATGACAAAGGTACTCAAACATCAACAAGACAAGAAGAATATGTTGAAGGAAAAAGTAAATTAGGCAGAAACCTTGCAATTACAGCAGGTGTTGTAGTCGCTGCATTGGCAGGTTTAGGTATTGCAGTTAAAAAAGGTAAACTAAATGCTCCTGAAGGCGAAGTCAAAGGATTTACTAATACAATTAAAAAATATGCATATCAAACAGGTAAAAAAGTTTCTGAATTATGGGATAATATGATTGCGCGATTCTCAAAAACAGCCAAAGCTGCAGGAGAAGATGCTGCAAAAATAGTCGATGAGGCAGGAGAAGTAGCTGAAGGTGCTGCAAAAACATAATTAATGATTTTTATAATAATATTTATATATAAAGACCTGCAAATCTTGCGGGTCTTTTTTAGTTTATAAATTCCGATAATATTTCATTACTAATCAAAATGCCCTCAATAGATAATTTGTAGCCTGTTGGAGTTTTTAGTATATATTTGTCTGAATATTTATTAATTATATCTGAATATTTTTCATTAAAATCTATATTGAATTTTTTATTTATATTTTCAATATTTATCCCGTTCATTTTACGAAATCCAAGAAAAATTTCTTCTTCCAGCTGTGCTTCAATTGATAAAGAAGTTTCCTGAATATGAACAAGAGGATTTTTAATGTAATTGTGTAAATCATCCGTATTTGAATACCTGACATTATTAATATAGCCATGTGCCGCAACACCAAATCCATAATAATTATTATTATCCCAATAATTCAAATTGTGCTTGGAATAATAACCTGAAAGCGAAAAATTACTTATTTCATAATGTTCAAATTCTGACAATATTTCTATTGCTTTTAAATACATATCGGCCTGCATATCAGCATCGGGCAAATTATCGGGCATATTTTCAAAAAAATAACATCCTTCATCTATTTTTAACCCGTATAAAGAAATATGCTGTATTTCCATTGAAATCGCTTTTAATAAATCATTCTCAAAATCTTTGATTGTTTGATTTGGCAAGCCGTAAATAAAATCCAGATTTATATTGTTAAATCCTGCTTTTTTTGCTTGCTGAACGGCTTTTTCCGTATCAGCGGAATTATGCCTTCTGCCGATTGTTTTTAGAATTTCATCACTAAATGTCTGCGCGCCTATGCTTAGTCTGTTTATACCGGTATTATGCAAGTTTTCTAAATATTCAAAAGTAAGATTTTCCGGATTAAGTTCAGCAGTGATTTCCGTATTTTTGTCGATATTAAACAACCCGAGTAACTCTTTGAAATCTTCTACGCTTAACAAAGATGGTGTTCCGCCGCCAAAATAGAGAGTATTTAATTTTTCGCCTTTATAATAATATTTAATCTCTTTTTTTAATGCTTCTAAAAAATCATTTTTGAATTGAACATCACTAAAAGATACAAATGAACAATATTTGCATTTTGACTTACAAAAAGGTATATGGATATAAACATTTTTAGCCATATAAATATTTTACAACAAATTTGTAGACTTTATGAAAAAAAGTATTAATAAAACTTTAGATAAAACAGAAAAAAATCAACCGTTTAATTGATGTTAAGTTGTAAATAATAATCTATTGTATTAGTGGGGAAATCTCATTACCGGACAAATTTAGAGGGATAAGAAGCATTAAAAAAGTATTGAAAATATACAACAATTAATGCAGAAGGATAAAAAAAATAATTTATGGTAACTCAAAACACCGACTCAATAGAGTACAATAACTTATATACGCAGTACGACTGGTTTAATAAAACTTTTTCACCTGTTGTTCAGCAATCGGGAGATGATTTTTTTCTTCCGGAGTTCAAACTTGAGTTAATAGGAATAAGCAAGAATATTAATACGCTTATGGATAAGGATTCTTATTTCGTTACCAAAATTCGCATCGATAAGCAGCACGATATGTTTTTCAGAACATCCGAAGGCGCTGTAAGTATAATTTTAGACAGAGTTTTAGGCAAACCGGGTAAAAGATTTAATCTGAATAAAATGACAGATTTGGAAGCAAAAGTCATTACCGCATATAATGACTATTTATATAATATGCTGGCGCAGTTTTTATCAGCGCCGCCTCCTACATTAAAACGGACCAATTTTGATATTATTCATTTGACTTTTATAATCAAAGATATTGAAGAAAATACGGTTGCAAAGTTTATTATATCTATTCCGGAAGTTCTGTTAAAACCTCAGGCGGTTGTTTCTTCCGGTGAAAAATTCCATCATGCGGATTTTCCGAACAGCGTAATTGATGTTGAAATAAAAATAGGTTCGACTAAATTTTCAGTGTTTGATATGAAAAATCTTGAAGTCGAAGACATTGTTGTTTTTGAAAACAGCAATACAAATAAAATGATTTTAAAGTTTAAAGATTATGAAAAAGAAATAAAATTAAATCCGAATCTCGGATTAATACTGCCTATTGATAATAACGGAGGTAATAATATGGGAGGAAATACCGAAAATACTAACCTGTGGGATAGTATAGAAGTTGAAATGAACGCACAATTTGATGCGGTTAAAATAACTCTCGGCGAATTAAAAAATATTGAAGAAGGGTTGGTTGTTGATTTGACTTCAATTTATGATAATAAAATTACGCTGAGTGTTGAAAATAAAGCTATTGCCAGAGGCGAACTGGTAATCGTTAATGACCGTTACGGCGTTAGAATAGAAGAAGTAATCGCAAAAGGCGATAAAACTAAAGCCGTAGTTCAAGGCAGCGAAAAAGATGATTATGAAGAATTTATGGATGAAGGTTTTGATAACGATATGAATGCAGGACCTGAAGAATTCCAGGGTATAACAATGGAAGAAGATGAATTCGATTACAGTGATTTTGAGCTGGAAGACGAAGACATATAGCCGGGAATGAGTCCTGGACTCACTTGTGCTTTCGATAATATGCAAAGATATTTGTAAGACGCGATGTGCGCGAAGGTCAAAAAGAATGTAATCAAAGTTGAAAACAAAATAAGTAAAGTCTATGTCATACCGGAAGCTATTGTTTTTAAGAGCGATAGCGATTAAAAAAACAAAGCTGTCCGGTATCTCCAATAAAAAACAGAGAGGGATATAAAAAATGAGCGGATATTTTATCAATTTTATAGTATATACAGCGGCAATGGTCGGAATAATATTTATTGCCGTGTTAGTCTATAAAAAATCAATGGAAACCGCAGGACATACTTCTAAATCCAAATTTTTGGGAGTTGAAGATACAATCAGCCTCGCTCCGAGAAAAACTCTTTATGTTGTAAGAGCCGGCAGAGAAAGATTCCTTGTTGCTGCGGATACCGAGAAAACAACATTAATTTCGAAACTTGATGAAGAAATGCCGCTAAACAGACATGAGGAAAGAAAATCAAGTGTCGATGATTTACCTTCAATCTTAGATTTTCCTAAATCTAAAAAAGATAACACCGTTTTTAAAAATATTGCTTCGAAAATGAATATGTAAAAAACAAAAATATCCTGAACAGGGATGACAGGATATTAAAGAAAAAATTATAAGGAATGAATAAATGGACACAATAATAAAGGATATGAATCCAGTTTTACAAATGTTGATAGTGATGTCGGTATTTTCACTGATACCGTTTATCTTTTGTTGTATGACAAGTTTTTTGAGATTTGTTATTGTATTTTCAATGCTTAAGACAGCAATGGGTACGCAGCAGGTTCCGCCGTCAATCGTAATTATAGGTTTATCTATGATATTAACGTTCTATACGATGGGAACAACTTTTCAAAAAATGTATGAACTGGGGTCAGTTCCTTATAATAAGAATCAAAATATCGTGCTTGCCATAGAAGAAGGTTCAAAACCTTTGAAAGAATTTATGATGAAACAAACAAGAGAAAGCGATTTAGCATTTTTTGTCGAACTGTCGCAAAAAACTCCGCCGAAATCGCCTGATGAAATTACCGTTTGGCAGGTAGCTCCGGCATTTATAATGAGCGAACTTAAAACAGCATTTGAAATAGGGTTTATCATCTTTGTACCGTTTATAGTGCTGGATTTGGTTGTAGCGAATATTCTGCTGGCGCTGGGGATGTTCATGTTATCGCCTACGATTATATCACTGCCGTTTAAACTGCTTATATTTATTGCAGTTGACGGTTGGGCATTGATAGTACAAGGGCTGGTTACAAGTTACAATTAGCAAACATAATGTTTGCATCACATAACTGTCATTGCGAGCGCCGGAGGTCAATCCGAAAAAGACAAAGAAATCCTGAGCAAGGATGACAAAATAATAAGAAATACAAACAAAAAAGAGGATATAAATATGGAACCTTTAGTAGAATATTTAGCAAGAGGATTTTTGACAATGTTATCAATATCAATGCCGTGTGTACTTATGGCGGCGAGTATCGGTTTGGTTGTCGGGATTTTGCAGGCAGTAACACAGGTGCAGGAACAAACAATTGCTGCTGCGCCAAAGATTTTAGGCGTATTTTTAGTTATCATTATAGGCGGAATAGGTTTCATTAATATTTTAAGAAATCTCTTTTTAGACGGAATGGGTTTGGCTTTTAACGTTGTACCTAAAAATGAAACTTACGTATTGTCTTCGGATTATTACAAATATACAACTCCTTTTGAGGGAGAAATGAAAGACCGATTTAAGAATCAGCCTACAATGAATGAAATTATGAAAAATCCAGGCAAAGTTCCTTATATAGACCAGCAGCAAAAAACAAAATACATTCCGAGTTCAAGAACTCCTATACCAAAACCTGATTTTGTGGAAACAAATACAATCTTAGGAAGATAAAAAGTGATAAAGAAATTTTTATTAACTATTATTTTATTAGCTTTAAATTCTCCGGCATATTCGCTGGAGAATCACATCATTATATCCGATTCTCATGTAAAGTCTGTCAGCGTTGATAATAAGGATGTTTTAGAGGCAAATATTCTGCCGACGATTAATAATGACAGACGTGTGCTTATTTTGAGAGGGTTAAAAGAAGGCAAAGCTGTGCTGACAATCAATTTAGATGAAAGGCAAGATAGTTTTGATATTAAAGTTAAATCCAATGAAACAGTTATAAAACAAAAAGACGGCTATAGTTTTTATACTCTTGATTTCCCGCCTGAACCGATAGAGATTGATGCTCCACCTTTACCAAATGATTTCCCGGATATTTTAAGAGGGAGAATATAGATGGAAGCGGTAATCAATGAACTGATGAAAATGTTCCCGCTATTGAATGTATATTTAGCGGCAGGTATTTTTATGTTCGCACGATTATTAGGATTTTTTCGTTTTGCCCCTGTTTTGAACAGAAAAGAAATCCCAGGTATGGTTAAAATAGCTCTGGCTTTACTTTTGACTATAGTTTTAACGCCAATATTAAAACCCGATGTTAAAATTATTCAGGATTCTTTTGTTCTCTCCATTTTACTGAACTTTGCAGTCGGAGCTATGATAGGTTACATGGCGCAGCTAATCTTACTTGCTGTCGAAGCAGGCGCAGATATGATTAATATGCAAATGGGTTTATCTTCTGCGATGGTTTTAGATCCTACTTCGGGCAGCCAGGTTTCGATTATGGGAAAATGTTTTTCTATATTAGGTATTTTAATTTTTATCCAGCTCGGCGGGATATATTGGATTTTCCAGGCATTTATGAGAAGCGTTGAGATATTCCCTCTTGGCGCGACAAGCATTCCGCTTATGAAAATTGTGAATATGGACTACCTTATTAAAATGTCATCTAATGTTTTGTATATGGGTTTGCAAATTGCATCTCCTGTTTTACTTGCGACATTGGGACAGGATATTATTCTCGGCGTAATTTCAAAAACTGCGCCGCAGGTTAACGTATTTCAGTTAAGTTTCTTATTCAAACCGGTTTTAGGCGCAGCGATAATGGTTTGGATTTTGCCGATGCTTGTCAATGTAATAAGCGACTATTTCTTGTCATATGCAAAAATATTCTAGCCAAACATAATGTTTGGATCATTCGTGCGCCTGTGGAATGCAAAGACATTCATAGAACGCCACATGCGCGGGATTTTTAAACCGACAACGGGGGTTCGGGGGTGTCCCCTGATGACTCGTTTTTTAAATCGCGAGTTTTTCTTTTTCGGTTCACTTTTTCTTTTTGCATCAGGGACCCCACTTTTTGATTAAGTATCAAAAAGAAGGGGGGTAACAAAAAGAAAAAGTGAACGTTACAAAAGATTAAGAAAAATAATGACAAGTAATAAACAATTTATCACTTGTTATATTTTTAATTATTTCTTGAATAAAAAATTTATAATATAGTAATAAAATTTTTAAATAGGAGATTACTATGAACAA
>Ga0153920_1000076_pt1 | contig 38014 bp, 33 predicted proteins | sample TSNJ004MetaG_FD_104713 | JGI IMG/M metagenome (GOLD analysis project Ga0153920, IMG submission 104713) | Attine ant fungus gardens microbial communities from New Jersey, USA - TSNJ004 MetaG | ecosystem: Host-associated > Fungi > Mycelium > Unclassified | place: USA: New Jersey, Brendon T. Byrne...
ATGTGCTCGGCGCTTAGTTCGCCCAGCTGATGAGTGCGTAGCACTACGGTCCTTTCAGTCGAAAAAGGGGAAATCCTGTGAAGCAGGGTGGCAGGCGGGGATATTGCCGCCAGCCACCCGTGGGGTTTTCTACGTGTGAGTTTAGTGCACGGCGCTAGCTGACAACATTTGTCAGGTCCTCGGCCGGCGGGGTCCAGCTGGCCGGGTCGGCGCTGAGCTGCTCGCCGGAGCGGATGTCCTTCACCTCGTGGGTGCCATCGGCGTGGGTGAACCACACGAAGGGAATCCCGCGGCGATCAGCGTACTTGATCTGCTTGCCGAACTTTTCGGCGCTGGCCGCCACCTCGCAGGCGATCCCGCGCTCACGCAGCGCCGCGGCCACGTCCTGGGCCTCGTGCCACGCCTCGTCGTTGGCCAAGGTCACATAAACCACCGACGGCACCGAGCGGGCCGCGGTGGCCAGCTCCTCGGCCAGGATGCGCGAAACCAGGCGGGTCACCCCGATGGACAGGCCCACCCCCGGGTAGGTCTTCTTGCCCTTGGAGGCCAGCGACTCGTAGCGTCCGCCGGAGCAGATCGAGCCCAGGGACTCGTGGCCCACCAGCACGGTCTCGTACACGGTGCCGGTGTAGTAATCCAGGCCGCGGGCGATGGACAGGTCGGCGACGACGTTGCCCGGGGCGCGCCTGGAGGCGGCGGCAATCACCTGGGAGAGCTCGTCCAGCCCGGTTTCCAGCAGCTCGTGCTCCACACCCAGGGCGCGCACCTGCTCCACGAAGGAGGTGTCCGCGGTGCAGATCCCGGCCAGGTCCAGGGCGGCCTGCGCCTGGGCCGCGGTGGCGCCCACCTCGGTGGTCAGGATTTCGGCGACCTTCTCGGCCCCGATCTTCTCCAGCTTGTCGATTGCCCGCAGCACCGCGTCCGGATCCTCCAGGCCCAAGCCACGGTAGAAGCCCTCGGCCAGCTTGCGGTTGTTCACCCGCAGCCGGAAGTCCCCGATCGGCAGCGCGGAGAGGGCATCGGCGATCGTCAGCGCCAGCTCCACGTCGTAGCTGAACGGCAGCGACCCGTCGCCGACCACGTCGATGTCCGCCTGGGTGAACTCGCGGAAGCGTCCGTCCTGCGGGCGTTCCCCGCGCCAGACCTTCTGCATCTGGTAGCGGCGGAACGGGAAGGCCAGGTGCCCGGCGTTCTCCACCACGTAGCGGGCGAAGGGCACGGTCAAGTCGAAGTGCAGGGCCAGCGCGTTGGGGTCGTTCTTCTCCTCGTCCGGGTCCGCGGCCAGGCGGGAGAGGCCGTAGACCTCCTTGTCGATCTCGCCCTTGCGCAGCAGCTGCGCCCGGGTTTCGACCGCACGGGTCTCGATGTTCGCAAAACCGTGCAGTTCGAAGACCCGGCGCAGGGTGTCCAGCACATGCTGTTCAACCACGCGTTCGGCGGGAAGCCATTCGGGAAAACCGGACAATGAGGCCTTGCGTGCCATGAAACTCCTTAGTTCGTTTGCGGCCAAGTCCTATTTTAGGCCGCAATAGAACAGAATACTGCGCGTATCCGCTTACAAAGAAAGCGGGGCCACGGGTAGAGTTACTAGAAGCAAGTGCTCAGTTAGTGAAAGAGTTTCAGCGGTGACCACCAGTCAGAAATCCGACGACAACCAGATAACCCCGACCCCGCAGGCCGTGGCACCCGCCGCGAAGCCTGTCGGTGCGCCCGCGGCCAAGCCCGCCGTAGCCCCGGCGGCCCCGGCCCCGGCCGACCACTCCACTCCCCTGGATGAGGCGCGCAAGTTTGCCCGCGTCACCGAGGACGGCCACGTGTTCGTCATCATCGACGGCACCGAACACCCGGTGGGCCAGTACCCGGATGCCACCGAGGATGAGGCGCTGGCCTACTTCGTGCGCAAGTACGACGACGTGGTCTCGCAGATGATGCTGCTCGAGCAGCGGGTCGCGGCCAAGGCGCCCAGCGGCGACATGGCCAAGACCATCGACTCCATCGCCGCCCTGGTCTCCGAACGCGCCATGGTCGGCGACATCGCCGCCCTGGAGACCCGCCTGGAAACCCTGCGCACCGCCGTGGAGTCCCTGGGCAAGGAGCAGCGCCGCGCCACCGAGCAGGCCCGGGCCGAGCAGCAGAAGATCCGTGAGGGCATCGTCGTGCAGGCCGAGGAGCTGGCGGGGAAGAACCCGGAGCAGATCCAGTGGAAGACCGCCTCGCAGACCATGAACGGCCTGTTCGACGCGTGGAAGGAAGCCCAGCGCTCCTCCGTGCGCCTGCCGCGCTCCACCGAGGACGCGCTGTGGAAGCGCTTCCGTGCCGCCCGCACCACCTTTGACCGCCACCGCCGCGCCTACTTCTCGCAGCTTGATGCGCAGAACGCCGAGGCGAAGAAGGTCAAGGAGGCGCTGATCGAGCGCGCCGAGGCGCTGCAGAATTCCACCGACTGGGCCGGCACCGCCGCCGAGTACCGCAAGCTGATGGACGAGTGGAAGAAGTCGCGCCGCGCCTCGCGCAAGGACGACGACGCACTGTGGGGCCGCTTCCGCGCCGCGCAGGACGTGTTCTTCCAGGCCCGTGCCGAGCAGAACGCGAAGGTTGACGCCAGTTTCCGGGAGAACCTGGTGGTCAAGGAGGCGCTGCTGGAGGAAGCCCGCGCACTGCTGCCGATCAAGGACCTGAACGCCGCGAAGAAGTCCCTGGAATCCATCCGCGACCGCTGGGAAGCCGCCGGCAAGGTGCCGCGCGGGGACCTGCAGCGGGTGGAGGCGGCGCTGCGCCACGTGGAGGACGCGGTGCGCAACGCCGAGGACGAGCAGTGGCGCCGTTCCAACCCGGAAACCAAGGCCCGTTCCAACTCGATGCTCTCCCAGCTGCAGGACACCATCGCCCAGCTGGAGGAGGACCTGGAGCAGGCCAAGAAGAAGGGCAACGAGAAGAAGATCGCCGCGGCCCAGGAGGCGCTGGACGCCCGCCGCATGTGGCTGAACACCCTGGAGAAGTCGGCCGCCGACTTCCAGTAGGCTGCCAACCGCCTTGAACCGCCCACCGCAGGCAGCACCTGTGGTGGGCGGTTCGTGTTTACTCCCCTGGTTCTTTCCGCCGCGCTGCGCTGGCCTGTCCCGGTAATCCACAGCCGGGCACTTCACCTGCCACAGCGGCGGGCAATCTGTTTCAGTAGCAGCATGGAAAAAACTACTAGGCAGCGCCCAGCGGCGCTGCGCATCCCCGAAGACCTGTTCGTTATCGGCCAGCCCTTTACCCGCAACGAGCTGGGGGCGATGGTCTCACGCGGCTACCTGCGCGAAACCCTGCCCGGGCACTACCTGGATGTCAGCCACCGCTACGACGCGAGCGTTCGGGCGCAGATCGCCCACTTTGTCGCCGGGCGGCGGCTGCGGCCCGGGGAGGTGTTCTGCCGCTCTGCGGCCGGGTGGATCCACGGCCTGGTTCCCTCCCCGACCAGCATGGGCATCAGCAGCGCGGTCTACCGCCGGCCGGTGCCCTCCAGTTTCGGGTTGCCCTATGAGTTCATGCAACTGCAGCTGGAGCCCGATGAGGTGCTGGTGCGCGGCCCGGTCCCGGTGACCAGCCTGCTGCGCACCGTGTGCGACATGGCCTGCCACGACCCGCTGCCGATCGTGGTCGATGCGCTGGATCGCATCCAGCGCCTGCAGGACCCGTACCTGCACCTTCAGGCGGTGCTGCAGCGCCTGAACCGCATGCCGGGCAGTTCCCCGGTGCAGCGCGGGCTGCGCCTGGTGGAGTCGATGCAACCCCTAGGCCGCCTGAGGGCCGGTGTGTGGGCTGCAGCGGCCTACGGCGGGGCCCTTTAGCGCCGGGAGCTGGCGGTGGTGCGGTACACGTCGTACACCCCGTCGATGCGCCGCACCTGGTTCAGCACGTGGGTGAGGAACTTCGGGTCGCCCATTTCGAAGGAGAAGCGGGAGATCGCCACCCGCTCCCGCGTGGTCTGCACGCTGGCCGAGAGGATGCTCAGGTGATTTTCGGCCAGGATCCGGGTGACGTCGGAAAGCAGCGACTTGCGGTCCAGCGCCTCCACGATGATCTCCACCCGGAACACCCCCGAATGCTTGTCCGCCCAGGACACCGCCACGATCCGGTCGGTCTGCTCCTTCAGCTGCGCCAGGTTCAGGCAGTCGGAACGGTGCACGGAGATCCCCGAGCCACGGGTGACGAACCCGGTGATCTCATCCGGCGGGACCGGTGAGCAGCAGCGGGCCAGCTTGACCAGCACATCGCCCAGCCCCTCGACCACCACGCCGGCATCGTTGCCGGTGGTGGGCTTGGAGACCACGGGGGCGACCGGGGCCTCCTCCTCCACCTGCTCGGACTCCGGCGGGCCGATCAGCGCGGTGAGGTGCTCGATGACGTTCTGGGCGCTGGTGTGCCCGTCACCCACCGACTGGTAGAGCGCCGAGATGTCCTGGTGGTGCAGCCCGGTGGCCACCGCGGTGAGCAGCTCGTGGGTCATCATCTTCTGCAGCGGCAGCTGGTTGCGCCGCAGCTCCTTGGTCAGCAGCTCCTTGCCCTTCTCGATGGCCTCCTCACGCCGTTCCTTGGAGAAGAACTGGCGGATCTTGGCCTTGGCGCGGGCGGACTGCACGAAGTTCTGCCAGTCCTGGGAGGGCCCGGCCCCCTCGGCCTTGGAGGTGAACACCTCCACCACGTCACCCTGCTTCAGCTCGGTGTGCAGCGGCACGAGTTTGCCGTTGACCCGGGAGCCGATGGTGCGGTGCCCGACGTCGGTGTGCACCGAGTAGGCGAAGTCCACCGGGGTGGAGCCGGCTGGCAGCGACATGATGTCGCCCTTGGGAGTGAAGACGTAGACCTCGTTGGAGGAGATCGAATAGCGCAGCCCGTCCAGGAACTCCTCGGAGTCCTCGGTATCGGCCTGCCACTCCATGAGCGAACGCAGCCAGTCCATGTTCTGCTCGGGTGAGAGCGCGGAGTTGTCGGCGTTGCCGTGCTTGTACTGGAAGTGGGCGGCCACACCGTATTCGGCGCGCACGTGCATCTGGTGGGTGCGGATCTGGATCTCCACCGGCTTGCCGTCCGGGCCCATCACCGTGGTGTGCAGCGACTGGTAGAGGTTCAGCTTGGGCATCGCGATGTAGTCCTTGAAGCGGCCCGGCAGCGGGTTCCACTCGGTGTGCACCACGCCCAGCGCCCCATAGCAGTCCTTGACCGAGTCCACCAGGATGCGCACGCCCATCAGGTCGTGGATGTCATCGAAGTCCTTGCCGCGCACGATCATCTTCTGGTAGATCGAGTAGTAGTGCTTCGGACGGCCCGAGACCTCGGCCTGGATGCCCTGGGTGGTCAGCTCGTTGGCCAGCATGGCGCGCACGTTGCCCAGGTACTTCTCCCGCTCCGGGGTGCGGTCCCCCACCATCCGCACGATCTCCTGGTACACCTTGGGGTGCAGCGCGGCGAAGGAGAGGTCCTCCAGCTCCCACTTCACGGTGTTCATGCCCAACCGGTGGGCCAGCGGGGCGAAGATCTCCAGGGTTTCCTTCGCCTTGCGCGAGCTGGACTCCGGGGAGACGTAGCGCCAGGTGCGCGCGTTGTGCAGCCGGTCCGCCAGCTTGATCAGCAGCACCCGGATGTCGCGGGACATGGCGATGACCATTTTGCGCACCGTCTCGGCCGGTGCGGCCTCCCCGTAGGTGACCTTGTCCAGCTTGGTGACCCCGTCGACCAGCATCGCGATTTCCTCGGAGAAGTCCTTGGTGACCTGCTCCAGGGAGTAGTCGGTGTCCTCCACCGTGTCGTGCAGCAGCGCCGCGGCCAGGATCGCCCCGGTCATGCCCATTTCGGCCAGGATGGTGGCCACCGCCACCGGGTGGGTGATGTACGGGTCCCCGCTCTTGCGCTTTTGGCCCTCGTGGTATTTCTCGGCGACCTGGTAGGCGCGCACCAGCAGGTCCAGGTCCGCCTTGGGGTGCTTGGACTTGACCGTGCGCAGCAGCGGTTCCAGGGTCGGTGAGGTGTTCGCGGTGGTGCCCCGGCCCGGGAAGCGCACCAGACGTGAGATGGAACGTCGCCTTGAATTGTTGAGGTTAGCTGATGCCATGCCCAACTCCTTCCCGTCCGGTAGCGGCCCTGCCCGGGAAGCGTCCGGCCGGCAGGTGGTTAACCGCGAGTGCGCCAGTGCGGGGTCTTGCACCGGCGTGACACGTTGTGCTTAATCCATTGTTTATAGCACGTTCGCGCGGTGACAACTAATTATGCTCCCCTTGCCTGGAAACGCGAAACGCCGCCGATTCACGCGAATCGGCGGCGTTTCTTACGGGTGCGGGGTTAGCGGGAGGCCAGCACCCGTTCGCGCTGGGCGATGACGTCGGGCTCGTTGCGCCGCAGCCAGGAGTACATCGGAGCCTGCACGAACAGTGTGGACAGCGCCGAGACGATCAGGCCGATGAACAGCGCCAGCGACAGGTCCTTGAGCGTACCGGCACCCAGCAGGTAGGAGCCGATGAACAGGATCGCCGCGACCGGCAGCACCGCCACCACCGAGGTGTTGATCGAACGCACCAGGGTCTGGTTCACCGCCAGGTTCACCAGCTCGTTGAAGGTGCGCTGGTCCTCCTTGGCGAAGTTCAGCGTGTTTTCCCTAACCTTGTCGAAGACCACCACCGTGTCATAGAGGCAGTAGCTCATGATGGTCAGGAAGCCGATGATCGCGCTCGGGGTGATCTCAAAGCCGGAGAGCCCGTAGATCCCGGCGGTCACCACAATCACGGTCATCAGCCCGATCACCGCGGCGATCGACATCTTCCAGGTGCGGAAGTACGCGGCCATCAGCAGCGTCACCAGCACCACGAACGCGACCAGCCCGAACAGGGCCTGGCGTGAGACGTCCTGGCCCCAGGTGGGGCCGATGAACGTGCTGGTCACGTGGTCCGCGTTCACCCCGTAGGCCTCGGCCAGCTGCCCGCCGATGGCCAGGGTCTGGTCATCGCTGAGCCGGTCGGTCTGCACCCGGATGGTGCCCGGGGCGATGTTGGTGACCGTCGCCTCCTGGCCCGGGACGGCGGCGGAGACCGCGTCCTCCCCGAGCTTCACGTCGGTGTTCTGCACCGCCGAGACGGTGAACTCCGAACCACCGCGGAAGTCGATGCCCAGGTTGAACCCGCCCTTGACCACGGGCACCAGGATGGAGAGCACCATCAGCACGGCGGCGATGGAGAACCACAGCTTGCGCTTGGCCACGAACGGGTAGGAGCGCTTGCCGGTGTAGAGTTCGTTGCCCCATTGAGCGAGCTTATTCATTGTTCTCCTCCCGGTTCGCTTCGGCGGCCCGGCGTTCGGCGATCGTCATCCTGCGGGTGGCCTCGGCGGCGGCCCTGGTGTTCTTCTTGCCGCGCGCCGTGGTGACGTTCTCGTTGAACCGGCGGACCTGCCCGGCCCCGCGGTACAGCGGCACCGCGCCCAGCAGCGACGGGTCCAGCCCGGACCAGCGGTGGCCTTCGGCGAAGAACTTGGTGCGCGAGAGCACCACCAGCAGCGGGTGGGTCAGCCCGTAGACGATGATCAGGTCGATCACCGCGGTCAGGCCCAGGGTGAACGCGAAGCCGCGCACGTTGCCCACCGCCACGATGTACAGCACCACCGCGGCCAGCAGGTTCACGGCCTTGGAGACCAGGATGGTGCGCCGGGCCCGTCCCCAGCCCACGTCGATGGCCCCCGCCAGCGGACGGCCCTCGCGCAGCTCATCGCGCACGCGTTCGAAGTAGACGATGAACGAGTCGGCGATCAAGCCGATCGCCACGATCAGGCCGGCCACGCCGGCCAGCGAGAGCCGGTAGTTCATCGTCCAGCCCAGCAGCAGCAGCGCCAGGTAGGTCAGCACACCGGAGGCCAGCAGCGACAGGATGGTGACCAGGCCCAGGGCGCGGTACTGGAAGAGCGAGTAGATGAACACCAGCACCAGGCCGATGACGCCGGCGATCAACCCGCCGCGCAGCTGATCAGCGCCCAGGGTGGCGGAGATCTGCTGTTCGGACTGGATCTCGAAGCTGATTGGCAGTGCGCCGTACTTCAGCTGCTCGGCCAGAGCCTGGGCGGACTCCTCGGTGAAGCCGCCGGTGATCTGCGGGCGCCCGTCGCTGATGACGGCGTTGGTGGTCGGCGCGGAGATCACGGTGCCATCCAGCACGATCGCGAACTGGTTGCGCGAACCCTGCAGCGAGACCAGACGCTGGGTGGTGTCCGAGAAGGTCTTGGTGCCTTCGCTGTTGAACTCGATGACCACGGCCCAGTCGCCGGTCACCGCGCCCTGTGCGCCGCGGGTCATCTGCGCGTAGGCGTCGGAGATGTCCTGGCCGGGGATTTCCACCGGGCCCAGGATGTACTTCGCGCCCATCCGGGGGTCGCACGAAATCATCGGCTCATCCGGGTCGTGGGTGGTCGATTCGCGCTTGTCCAGCTCGCTGGGGCAGTCGTAGGCCTCGAAGTCCTTGTAGAGCTGCGGGCTGATCCAGTTGGTGTCCGAGGCGTTCTCCGGCTTGCCCTCGGGCTTGGGGATCTCCGCCTCCGGGGTGCGTTCTTCCTTCGGGGTGGCCTCGAAGGCGCCGGTGATCAGCACCGGGCGGAACTCCATGTTGGCCGAGGCCTGGATCAGTTCGCGGGTCTTGGTGTCCGGCACGCCGGGCATCGAGACGACCACGTTGCTGCCGGACTGGGTGGTGATCTCCGCCTCGGAGACGCCGCTGCCGTCCACGCGCTGGCGGATGATCTCCACCGCCTGGTCCAGCTGGTCCTGGTCGATGCTTTCATCGCCCTGGACCCGCGGGGCCAGGATCATCTGGGTGCCGCCTTCCAGGTCCAGTGCGAGTTTGGGGGCGAAGCTGGTCTTGCCGGTGGCGACGCCGGCGACAAGGATGCCGGTGGCGATGATCGTCAACGCCAGCAGCCAGATCAACGCCCGGTGCGCCTGTTTTACAGGTCCAATTGATGACATCTAGAGTGCTTTCTCATCGAGGAGACTTCGGTGAGCCCACAAAACGGGGCCAAGGGGATTAGGCGTTGCGCTCGTCCTTGCCCTCGTCGTCCAGGCGACGCAGGGTCTCTTCCGCGGTCTCGGTGCCGGCGGCCGGGGCCTCGGTCTGCACCTCGGGCTCGATGAACTGGGCGATGGCCTGGCGGTGCACGGTCAGCACGGTGCCCGGGGCGACCTCAAGCTCAACCCGGTCCTGCTCGTCGATGCGCACCACGGTGCCGAAGATCCCGGAGTTGGTCATCACCTTGGCGCCGGGAACGGTCTTCTCCTTCAGCGTCTCCTGCTGCTTGCCGACCTTTTTGCGTCCACGGATCATCATGATGATCAGCACGGCGAACAGGCCGACCATCAGGATCATCGAAGGGTTGAAACCGCCCGCGGCGGCCTGTGCAAACGTCACGGAGTACACGAATATACCTGCTAACAAATCGACAAAAAGAGCGTGTGGCCCGGCATCCCGCGGTTTCGCGGTCATGGCACGGGCCACTTCAGTCTAGTCGCTGAAGCCAGCGGGGTTACACATTTACGCCTGCAGAGGACTAATCCTCATCGGATTCATAGTTTTGCGCCCCGGCGAACAGGGCGTCCTTCGGCACGGCCAGGCCCAGGTGCTCCCACGCCTCGGGCATTGCGATGCGTCCGCGCGGGGTGCGTCCCATCAGGCCCTCACGCACCAGGTAGGGTTCTGCCACGGTTTCCACCGTTTCGGTTTCCTCCCCCACCGCGATCGCCAGGGTGGACAGGCCCACCGGTCCCCCGCCGAACTTCTGGCACAGGGCCTGCAGCACGGAGCGGTCCAGCCGGTCCAGGCCCTTGACGTCGACCTCGTACATGTCCAGCGCCGCGGCCGCGGCCCGCTGGTCGATCTGCTCCAGGCGGTTGACCAGCGCCCAGTCCCGCACCCGGCGCAGCAGCCGGTTGGCGATGCGCGGGGTGCCGCGCGAGCGGGAGGCGATTTCGGTGAACGCGGTGGAGGTGACGGCCAAATCCAGCATCATCGCCGAGCGGCGCAGCACCAGTTCCAGTTCGTCGACCGCGTAGAACTCCAGGTGCCCGGTGAACCCGAACCGGTCGCGCAGCGGCCCGGGCAGCAGCCCGGCGCGGGTGGTCGCCCCGACCAGGGTGAACGGCGGCAGCTCCAGCGGAATGGAGGTGGCCCCGGCCCCCTTGCCCACGATGATGTCCACGCGGAAGTCCTCCATGGCCATGTACAGCATTTCCTCGGCCGGGCGGGACATGCGGTGGATCTCGTCCAGGAACAGCACCTCCCCCTCGGTCAGCGAGGAGAGGATCGCGGCCAGATCCCCGGCGTGCTGGATGGCCGGGCCGGAGGAGATGCGCAGCGGGGCGTTCATTTCCGAGGCGATGATCATCGACAAGGTGGTCTTGCCCAGCCCCGGGGGGCCGGAGAGCAGCACGTGGTCTGCGGTGCGTTCGCGGATGCGGGCGGCCTCCAGCACCATGGACAGCTGCTGGCGCACCCGCGACTGCCCGACGAAGTCGTCGAAGTTGCGCGGGCGCAGTGCCGCCTCCAGGGTGCGTTCCTCGGCACCGCTGGAGGCGTCGGTGAGTTTGGTGGAATCGTTCACGCCATGTTCCTAGCTGTATTCCTATCGGGCGCGGGCGCCGGTGGACATGCTGCGCAGGGCCGCGCGCAGGATTTCGGGCACGTTGCCGGTTTCCACGATTTCCGGGGAGGCCTTGGCCAGCTTGCCCAGGGTGTTCTTCGCGTCCTTCTCGGTCCAGCCCAGGCCGGTGAGCGCCTCGATGACCTGCGGTTCCCACACCCCGGCGGTGCCCGGTGCGGCGCCGTTGGCCGCGGCCGCGCCGGTGGGCACCAGTTTGCCGTTCAGCTCCAGCACGATCCGGCTGGCACCCTTGGGACCGATGCCCGAGACCTTGGTGAACGCGGCGGTGTCCTTCGTGTTGGCCGCCACGCGCACCTGCTCGGGGCTGTGCACGGCCAGGATCGCCAATCCGGTGCGCGGGCCGATCCCGGACACGGAGGTGAGCACCTCGAAGACCTCGCGCTCCTCGGCCGAGGCGAAGCCGTAGAGGGTCATGGAGTCCTCACGGACCACCAGGGAGGTGTAGACGGTGGCCTGGCTGCCGACCTGCAGGCCCGAGAGCGTTTGGGGGGTGGCGTTGATGAGCATCCCGAACCCGTTGACGTTGATGACCGCGTTGTTCAGGGCCACGGCCTCAACCCGGCCGGACAGTGAGCTGATCATGCCACTCCTTTGCATACCTTGTCGACATCCCCAGCATATCGAAGATATGTACGAATATCGATTAGCGTCCGGTGCCGCGGCGCTTGGCCGAGGCCTCCGCGGCGATCCAGGCCTGCTGGGCGGTGGTCAGCTGGGTGGAGCCGACCCGCCCGGCGGAGGCCGAGGCGTTGGAGCCGACCGCAGCGCCGCGCCAGGCGTGGGCGATGGCCAGGGCCACCGCGTCCGCCGCGTCGGCGGGCTTGGGCGGGGAATCCAGCCGGCAGATCTTCGCGACCATCTTGCCCACCGAGTTCTTGTTCGCCTGCCCGCTGCCGGTGACCGCGGCCTTGACCTCGGTCGGGGTGTGCATCGCCACCGGGATCCCGCGCCGGGCGGCGGCGGTGATCACCACCCCGGAGGCCTGGGCGGTGCCGATCACGGTGGTCACGCTGACCGCGGAGAACACCCGCTCGATGGCCAGCACGTCCGGGCGGTGCTGTTCCAGCCAGGCGTCGATCGCCTCGGCGATCGTCAGCAGCCGGCGGTCCAGCGGGGTGCCCGGCGCGGTGCCGGCGACCGACACGTCCACCAGGGTGACCTTGCGGTTGGGTTCGACGTCGACCACGGCCAGCCCGCAACGGGTCAGGCCGGGGTCGATGCCGACTACGCGGAGCGTCAAGTGACTGCCGGCCCCTACTCGTCCTCGGCCAGGGCGGCCTGGACCTCGTCGGACAGGTCCGCGTTGGTGTATACGTTCTGCACGTCGTCCAGTTCCTCCAGGGCGTCGAACAGGCGCACGAACTTCTTCGCGGCCTCCACGTCCAGCTCCACCTTCATGGAGGGCAGGAACTCAACCTCGTCGGACTCGTACTCGATCTCGGCCTCGTCCAGGGCGGTGGCCACCGCACGCAGGTCCGCGGCCTCGGAGATCACCTCAAAGTTGCCGTCGGCCTCCTGCACCTCTTCGGCGCCGGCGTCCAGCACGGCCATCAGCACGTCGTCCTCGCTCAGCTCCCCGACCGGCAGGCGCACTACGCCCTTGCGGGAGAACAGGTAGTTCACGCTGCCCGGGTCGGCGATGGTCCCGCCGTTGCGGGTGATCGCCACGCGCACCTCGGAGGCGGCGCGGTTCTTGTTGTCGGTCAGGCATTCGACCAGCAGCGCCGAACCCTGCGGGCCGCGCGCTTCGTAGATGATCTCGGTGTAGTCGATGACCTCACCGGTCAGCCCGGCACCACGCTTGATGGCGCGGTCGATGTTGTCATTGGGCACGGAGTTCTTCTTGGCCTTGGAGACGGCCAGTTCCAGCGCCGGGTTGCCGGCGGGGTCGGGGCCACCAGTGCGGGCTGCAACTTCGATGCCCTTGATGTACTTGGCGAAGGCCTTGGCGCGCTTGGCGTCAATCGCAGCCTTCTTGTGCTTGGTGGTTGCCCATTTGGAGTGGCCTGCCATGGTGTTAAGCGTCTCCTTGCGTCATGTGGATGAAAAACTCGTGGATGGCATTGCTGCCGGTGACCTCGGGATGAAATGAGGTCGCCAACAAATTTTCCTGTCGTACCGCAACAATTCTATCGTGAACTGCCCGATTCTGGCCGGGGACGGTGGACAGGACCTGCACGGCGGGGCCGACCTGCACCGCTTCGGGGGCGCGGATGAACACCGCCTCGAAGCTGTGTCCGGCAAATTCCAGCACCGACTCGAAGGAGTCCACCTGGCGGCCAAACGCGTTGCGCCGCACCGTCATGTCGATCCCGCCAAAGCTGCGCTGCGCCTGCCCGGTGGCCGAGATGGCCGGGTTCTCGATCCGGTCGGCCAGCATGATCATCCCGGCGCAGGAGCCGTACACGGGCAGGCCGGAGGAAATCAGCGTCCGGATCGGCTCGGCCAGGCCGTAGTTGCGCGAGAGCCGGTCGATGACCGAGGACTCTCCGCCGGGGATGACCAGCCCGTCCAGGTGCTCCAGGTCCTGCGGGGTGCGCACCGGCAGCGCCGCGGCTCCCAGCCGGATCAGCGCCTGCAGGTGTTCGCGGAAATCGCCTTGCAGCGCCAGTACCCCAATGCGGGTCATCTGCCTGCCTTCCTGCGGTGGTGTGGTGCGCGCACCGGCGGGTGCGCGCACATCAGGTTAAGCCCGCGCCGGGGCGGCAGGCGTTTTTTCCTCGGCGTGTCGCACCGGGTTTCCGCCCCATTTGCCCTGCATTTCGGGGCGCTTGGGCGCCGGCTGGTTGCTGATTGGCGCGGGCCGGCAATCTTGGTAGGTTCGCAGGGACAGCTACGCCCAGGTGAGAAGAGCGGGGAGTTTTGACCATGACCGATGCCACGAACCATTCCACAACCCATTTCCAGCTGCCCGGCGACGTGATGATGCCGGCGATCGCCCTGGGCACCTACCCGATGCAGGGCGCGGAGGCCGCCCACGCGGTGGAGGGGGCGCTGCGGCTGGGCTACCGGCACGTGGACACCGCGGAGAACTACCACAACGAGGAGGGGGTCGGCGAGGGGATCCGGCGCTCCGGGCTGCCGCGCGAGGAGGTGTTCATCACCACCAAGTTCAACAGGCAATGGCACAGCATCGATGGGGTGCGTCAGGCGTTCGAGAACTCGGTGCAGCGTCTGGGGGTGGACTACCTGGACCTGTTCCTGATCCATTGGCCCAACCCGGAGCAGGGCACGTTCGTGGAGGCGTTCGAGGGCCTGGCCCGGCTGCAGACCGAGGGGAAGGTGCGGGCGATCGGCGTGTCGAACTTCAAGCCCAAGCACCTGCAGCAGCTGTTCGACGCCGGCCTGGCCCCGGCGGTGAACCAGATCCAGCTGGACCCGGAATACCGCAACCCGCAGGCCCAGCAGTTCCACCGGGAGCACGGGATCCGCACCGAGGCGTACACGCCGCTGGGACGCGGCGGCGCGTTCCTGCACAACCCGGCCCTGACCGAGCCGGCGCAGAAGTACGGCAAGACCCCGGCCCAGGTGACGCTGCGCTGGCACGTACAGCAGGGCATCGCCGCCGCCCCGAAGTCCGCGCACCCCCAGCGGCAGCAGCAGAACCTGGACATCTTCGACTTCGAGCTGACTGACGCGGAGATCGCGCGGATCAATTCGCTGGACACCGGCAAGCACGCCCGCCAGGATTCGGAGAGCTTCGGGCACTAGGGTCCACCAGGGCCCACCAACGCCCACCTGGGCCATGCGGGCCGACGAGGGCAACGCCGCGGATCGGATAGTCCCCCGCCCGGTGAGTGCCGCTGGCGGGATGGGGCGCAGTTCCCTGGCGCCGCCGGGTTGCTACCTGGTGCCGGCCGGTTCCCAGGGCACCAGTCCGTCCTTGAACGCCCCGTAGGCGTCCACGGTCTTGGTGCTGCGTTCCCGGCTGGCTTCGGCCTGCCCGTCCCCCACGCACCGGCTGGCCTCGGCGACCTGGCACCAGCGCACCGGGTCCTCGGTCAAGAAGTGCGGCACCCAGGCCAGTTCGCTCACCGACCAGTCATCGTCCTGCTGCCGGGTGAACGTGGCCTTGACGCTGATGCCCTCCCGGTTCAGCACGGTCGGGGTGGCGTGCTTGGCCACCGAGTTGCCCAGCCCATACACGATCCAGGTGCCCTTGTGCTTTTCGATGGGCAGCACCGAGTGGGTGTGGTGCATGTAGATGAAGTCGAACGCACCGGAGGCGGCCAACGCCCGGCCGAGCTTGCGCTGCTCGGCGGTGGGGCGGTTGGTGTACTCCGCGCCGTCGTGCACGGCGGCCACCACGACCTGCGCCCCCGCCTCGCGGGCATCCTTGGCCCGCTGGATCAGGCAAGCCGCGGAGATGTCGGTGTCCACCCGCCAGTCGGTGTCCGCGCTCATCCCGTTCAGCGAATAGGTGCCGGCGATGACCCCGAGCTTGACCCCGTCGACCTCCATGATCGGCGGGGCTTCGGCCTCCGCGGCGGTGCGGTAGGAGCCGGTGGAGAACATCCCGGCCTGCTCCAGGGTGTCGATGGTGCGCTTGACCCCGGCGGTGCCGGCGTCCACCGTGTGGTTGGTGGCGGTGGTGCACCCGTCATAGCCGACCTGCTTCAGGTCGGTGACGATCTGCGCCGGGACGGTGAACATCGGGTAGCCGCTGTAGGGCGGAACCCCGATCGGGGTTTCCAGGTTGCACAGCGCCGCGTCCGCGTCCTGGATGTACGGCTCCAGCCCGGCCAGCAGCGGGGAGAAATCGTACTTTTGCCCTCCGGTGTTCGCCTCGCGCAGCAGCCGCGGGTGCAGCAGCACGTCGCCGGTCAACGCCAGGGAGAAGGACTGCGGTTCGGCGCTGGGCTCCGGCTCGGTTTCCTGCGGCGTCCCGGTTGCGGTGGTGGGGGCAGGCGCCGTGCCGGCACCGGAGGGGGCGGGGGTGCCGGGATCGGGAACGGTGGCGCAACCGGCCAGCAGGGCCGCGCCGGCCAGCAGGCTCAGGGCTCGAAGCTTCATGCCTCTTAGCGTACGCAATCAGCCAGGACGCCTTGGACCGCTTCGCGTAAATGCCCGCGAATGGGCGGGGAATATGACAACCTTTGATTATGGTGAACCCCCTCTTGCAACGCAGCGAACTGCCCTACCAGTGGCCTGACTTTTCCGCACTGGGCGCCGACGACTACCTGGAGGCGGCCAGGATCGGCGCGACCGTCCAGATCGAGGAGATCGAGGTGATCCTGTCCAACGCGGACCCGGCGACCTTCGAGAACACCTTCCTGGCCCTGGAGCGCAGCGGGCAGATCCTGCGCCGGGCCCTGATGACCTACTTCAGCGTGCTCTCGGCCCATGGCACCGAGGAAATCCGTGCCGTCCAGCAGGAAATCACCGGACTCTACACCCGCCAAGAGGACGAGATCCAGCTCAACGGCCCCCTCTACGAACGGCTGAACCAGCTGGATGTGCAACAGCTGGGGGGTGAGGACCGGCGTCTGGCGACCGAAACCCTGACCCGCTTCCGGCTGGCCGGAGCCACCCTGTCCGGGACGGACAAGGAACGGCTCAAGCAGCTGAACGCCCAGATCTCCGATCTGTCCACCCGGTTCTCCGCCGCCGCCCTGGAGGCGCAGAACGCCCACGCCGTGCTGTTCGAGGACGCCGCCGAGCTGGCCGGGCTGGATGAGGCCGCGATCGCCGCCGCCCGGCAGGCGGCCACCGAGGCCGGGCACGAGCAGGGGTACCTGATCCCGCTGCTCTCCCCCACCCAGCAGCCGGTGATGGCGCAGTTGCAGCTCACCGCCTCCCGGCGCAAGGTCTTTGAAGCCTCCCTCACCCGCGGGCTGGACACCCCCTACACCCTGGAACTGGCCCGGGACATGGCGCTGCTGCGTGCCGAGCGGGCCCAACTGCTGGGCTTTGCCACGCACGCGGACGCGGTGCTGGCCGACGCGACCGCACCGAGCACCGCCGCGGTCAGCGAACGGCTGGCCGACCTGAGCGCGGCGGCCATCGCCAACGCCCGCCGCGAGGCCCAGGCCCTGGCCGAGGTCGCCGGGGTGGATCGCATCGACGCGTGGGACTGGAGCTACTATTCGCAGGCCGTGCTGCGCGAACGCTACGCGCTGGATTCGGCCGCGCTGCGCCCCTACTTTGAGCTGGAGCGGGTGCTGCGCGACGGCGTGTTCGCCACCGCCACGAAGCTGTACGGCATCACGTTCGCCGAACGCACCGATTTGCCGGCCTACCACCCGGACCTGCGGGTGTGGGAGGTTTCCAACGCCGACGGCAGCGCGCTGGGACTGTTCACCGGGGACTTCTTCGCCCGGGAGACGAAGAAGGGCGGGGCGTGGATGACCTCGCTGCGCGATGCGGCCAGCGACCTGGACGAGCTGCCGGTGGTGACCAACACGCTGAACATCACCAAGCCGGCCGCCGGGCAGCCGGCCCTGCTGACCCTGGATGAGACCCGCACCCTCTTCCACGAGTTCGGCCACGCGCTGCACGGGCTGTTCTCCAACGGCAAGTACGCCTCGCTCTCAGGCACCTCGGTGCCCCGCGACTTCGTCGAATTCCCCTCCCAGGTCAACGAAATGTGGGTGCTGCACCCGGAGGTGATCAGCAACTACGCCCGGCACCACGAAACCGGGCAGCCGCTGCCGGCGGAGCTGATCGAGAAGATCCGCGCCGCCGAACTGTGGGGCGAGGGCTTTGCCACCACCGAGTACCTGGCCGCCAGTGTCCTGGACTGGGCCTGGCACACCCTGCCGGCCGGCCAGCAGGTGGGCGACCCGCAGGAATTTGAGCGCCAGGCGCTCACCAACGCCGGGTTCGACCCGGATTTGATCCCGCCGCGCTACCGCACCGGGTACTTCCAGCACATTTTCGCCAACGGCTACTCCGCCGGGTACTACTCCTACATCTGGAGCGAGGTGCTCGATGCCGACACCGTGGAGTGGTTCACCGAAAATGGCGGGCTCATGCGCGAAAATGGAGAGAGGTTCCGCGCCGAGCTGCTCAGCCGGGGCAACACGCGCGAACCGCTTGAATCCTACGAAAACTTCCGTGGCCGCGCCGCGCGGGTTGAGCCGCTGCTGCGCCGTCGAGGCTTGGTGAACGCATAAATATGACGACAATTGCTTCCGCCCAGGACGCTCTGACCCACTGGCACCAGGCGTTGGCCGTTGCCACCGGGGGAAAGATCTTTACCACCCATGGCTGTTCATGGGTGTGGCAGCCGGTGCGCAAGCGCCTGCTGTTGCTCTTCCCCGAACATCCTGAACCGGCGGGCCTGCGTCCGGGATTGGCCGAGGGGCGCCGGCTTGGTGCCCGCCGCGTGGAGGCCTGGCTGAATTCCGGGGCCCCGTCCGAGAACCTGCTCGACGCCGGGTTCACCGACAACGCGCAGGTCTCCTGGCACGCCGGCTACCTGGCAATCCCCCACGAACAGTGGAAGGGCAAGATCCGCCTGGGTCCGAACGTACCCGAGGCCAGCGGCGCCGACGCCAAGGAACTGGAGGTAACCAGCCTGTGGCGGAACCTGGAAACCGGGCTGAGCTCCGGGCACCCGGCGTTGCGCCGCATCGAACACGCGGTTGCGCGCACCGAGGAGAATGAGATCGTTGGCCGCGGTTTCGTCCAGCAGGGCCTGGAGGGCCAGCTGATGGTGCATTCGCTGGCGGTGGCGCCCAGCCACCAGCGCCAGGGGGTGGGCACCGCGCTGCTGCACGGGCTCTCCCGGTCGATGATCAACCCGCTGAACCCGATGGACGACACCGAACCGGTGGAGCTGCTGGCCGCCGCGACCCCGCGCAGCGCCGAGTTCTTCACCCACAACGGGTTGCGGCTGCTGGGCCGCGGTCGCCACCTGATCATGCGCAGCTGGTAACCAGCCTGGATGGCCTGCCGCGGTGCCTGGTGCCCCGCGGCAGGCCGAGAGCCGCTAAGCGGAACGGACCTCGTAGACGAGCCGCGCGAATGGGCCGGCCGGTTTCGCCTCCATGAGGCGCAACCGGCCGGCCTTGATGTTTCTGGGCAGCACCGGGGCGCCTGCGGCCAGCGCTGCCGGGGCAATGGTCAACGCGATCCGGTCCAGGGCGCCGGCATCGAAAAATTGTCCAGCCAGCTCCCCGCCGCCAAGCACCCAGATGTCCCCGCCGTTCGCGACGGCCCGGATCTGCTCCAGGTGCTCCTGCACCGGGCCATTGACCAGCCGCACATCGGCCCCCTCGGGAATTGGCAGCTGACGGCTGGTGAAGACGAAGGTCGGCTTCTGCCCGTAGAGCTGTTGCCAGCGTTCGGGGTTCTCCAGCAGTTCCTCCTGCTCCAGCATCCACAGGTAGGTGCTTGATCCCTCGACGTGGACTGCCGCATCCGACGGGAACAGTGAGGGGTCCGGCTCCTGGGCACCAGGCACCTCAAAGAGCCACTGCAGGGAATGATGACGGTCGGCTATATACCCGTTCAGGCTCATGGCCAGGTCGTAAATGATCGATGACATGTTCTCAGCGTAGACAGGCAGAGCGTTGACGGCCAACGGGGCCGAAGGAGCCGGCCGCGCGCGCCTGGAGGCATTAAATTGGGAGATCTTGAGCGGATTCTACTACTTTCGTAGTGGCTCGCGGCGTACACTTGGCCTACTACATCGCTTGCCGCCAAGGGAGGCGCGTCATGGCCCTGACAATGACATCCAGACCGGCCCTGCCGGAAGTTTCCGGGGTGGAGCACCAGTACGTGGATCTGCCTGACGGCCGAATGCATATCGCAAGCGCCGGGCACGGGCAGCCGGTACTGCTGCTCTCCGGGTTCGGACAGTCCTGGTGGGAATGGCGCGAGGTGATGCCGGCGCTGGCCGCGAACGACTACCAGGCGATTGCCCCGGATCTGCGGGGCGAAGGCTGGAGTGAGCTGCCCACCAAGTCAATGAACCGCACCCGGCGCGCCGAGGACATCCTGTTCCTGCTGGATCGGCTGGGTCTGGACCCAGTCAGGCTGGTCAGCCACGACCTGGGGGCCATCAGCGCGTATCATCTGACGCTGGATCACCCCGAACGCTTCTGCGCCCAGATTCTCTTCTCAGTTCCGCCGCCGCAGATGCGGTTCACCGCCGAACTGCTGCCGGGCATGCGGCATCTGTGGCACCAGGAAGTCCTGGCGATACCGGGCCTGGGGCCAGCCCTGCTGCGTGGAAACTACTTGCCGCGATGGCTGTTCTCGCATTTTGCTGCTCAGCCCTTGGCACCGGAAGCCGTTGAATTCTATGTCTCGCTGCTGCGTGATTCAGAATTCTCGCGGGGCAGCACTCCCCTGTGCCAGAGAATCGTGTTGCCCGAGCTGGCGCGGATTACCCGCGGGGCATACCGCCAGCAGCGCTTTGCCATGCCAACGCTCTTCGTGTTCGGCACCAAAGATGTCGGCTTCCCGCCGCACGTCGTCGACAAGCTCTTCGCGGATCCGAGCACGCTTGGTCGGGACGTACGTGTGGCGGCTGTTCCAAACGCCGGTCACTACGTGGTGGACGAGGCGCCCAACGCGACCATCAAACTCATCATGGACTTCTTCGGGGAACAGGCACCGTGAACCGTTGCCAAGCAGGCCCCCTTGGATATTTGCGGTGTTTACCCGCCGCATTCGGAGAGACCGTGAAGGAATCTGCCGTCTCGACATTGTCTCAATCGGGGCGAAGAACCTGGATTGTGTTAGGGTCGCCCCTAGCTGTCATCAGGTACACTCCCTGCACTCCGATCCTCTTCAAGTTTCCGGAGGGCAAAGCAGCCATAGTTCACATTCGGATCGCCATCATCGACGTCCTGGCGAGGAATGAAATCCTTCACCGAGAGTACGATGGTCGCAAATAGACCAATTTGATCCGTGAACAGCTATACCCCAGCCTGTCCTTGACTCTCTTGCTCTGGTTTATACCAACCGTATTTACGATGTTAAACCCTCGTATTGGTGCTTGAACTCACTCACCGCCTAGATCGCCAGCGATGGAATTCGAGCCAAAATCACGTATCTGTCCCGCGTACGAAGAGAAGATCAAGAACTACATAGGCGGTCCATGAAAGACGAAGAAGAATTCGAAGCTGTTCCCCTGTTTTAAAGAAGCAGGTCGCTTTGAGATTTGGTTCAAAGTTCGTCGAAATCTCGTTGAACAGATCAAATAGTGGATAGCGGCAGTTCCCGAGGAAATTGAAGAACTGCGAGCTCGTTCCGCATCGTGGTCGAGCATCAACCCATGGCTCAACGAAAGTAGTGAGGAACAGACGAGATCCGGTCGTGCAGCTCAAACACGGAGCCTATCCTCCATCGCCGGACCGTGACATCGTGGGGTGCGGGAATCCGCTGGAAAAGTCATAACGTCGGTGCCGGCGCATAAGCTGAGAGCACTTTCGAGACAGGAGCTTCACCTATGGCTGACTACGACGTTCAGTACGATAGGAGTTCGGGTGACTGGAGCGCTAAGCGCGCTGGAGCTTCTAAGGCTGCTGGCCGTTTCGGCACACAGGCAGCCGCTCACAACGCTGCACGGGGTTTTGCTGAACGAAGTGGAGGCGGCGAAGTTCGCGATCACCGAAAATCCAATAACATTATCAGAAACACCGACACTATCTGCAAGAAGGATCCGATCCCTCCCAAGGGGTGAGCGACCTGTCTTCAAGGAGCGTTCTCATAAACTTACCTGTAGTTCCCGAAACATTGGCTGTTAGGCTTTCAGCCGAGATCCCGTCTCAACGCTCATTCGTTTGGAATCGTATTCCTTGGATGAAGGTCGGCAAGGATGTTCCGGAGATTTCGAAGTCACTGCATTCGCTTCCTGACGCACTCAATCGGGAGAGCACGCGGGAAACGGTGCAAATAAATCTTCAAAACGGTCAGGTACTCGCTGCATTCGTACCTGTGCTCATTTGGGGTGGCCCTGGCGGTTATGGACCCTTTCGTGCGCGTTCCATCCTGACTGGCGTACGGAATCGCTCCAATGCAGAGGCTCCCATCGATCCACTTGTCCAATTCAAACTTCGTGAGGCTGCAGCGACTGTCCGGACGGCAGGGCCAGAAGAGGCATTCCGGTTGATGAACAACGAAGGCAAAGTGAAGTACCTCGGCGGCGCCTTCTTCACAAAGTGGCTATCCTTCGCATCAATGGTCGACTCAACGGACGGCCCAATGGTCGCACCGATTCTCGACAAGCGCGTACGCGATTGGATCGCGCAAAACACTGCGCAGAACCAGACTATTGAGCTCTCCACCACTTCTACCGCCGACTATCGACGATATTTGGAACTCCTGGATGCTTGGGGCGGACCATTTGGTCGAACCCGTGTCCAGGTCGAACAGTCGATCTTCGACCTGACCAGAGACCGTCCTCCCGCAGACTGAGTGAGTGAAACGAGGCCTGCGCTGTTTAATTGGTCCGCCTCGCAATGCTTAAGCCCACGCTGTCGATTCCCGACAGCGTGGGCTTAAATTACATCGTTTTTCGGTGTTTACCAGCCGCGCTCGGAGAGGCGGTGCGGTACCGGCACGTCGGCGACGTTGATGCCGACCATGGCCTCACCCAGGCCGCGGGAGATCTTGGCCAGTTCATCCGGGTTGTCGTAGAAGGTGGTGGCCTTCACGATGGCCTCGGCACGCTGGGCCGGGTTGCCGGACTTGAAGATGCCCGAGCCGACGAACACGCCGTCCGCGCCCAGCTGCATCATCATCGCGGCGTCGGCCGGGGTGGCGATGCCACCGGCGGTGAACAGCACGACCGGCAGCTTGCCGGTGGTGGCCACCTCCTTGACCAGGTCGTAGGGGGCCTGCAGCTCCTTGGCGGCCACGTACAGCTCGTCCTCCGGCAGCGCGCGCAGCTTGGCGATCTCGGTGCGGATCTTGCGCATGTGCCCGGTGGCGTTGGAGACATCGCCGGTGCCGGCCTCACCCTTGGAGCGGATCATGGCAGCGCCCTCGTTGATCCGGCGCAGCGCCTCCCCCAGGTTGGTGGCGCCGCAGACGAACGGCACGGTGAAGGGCCACTTGTCGATGTGGTTCTCGTAGTCGGCCGGGGACAGCACCTCGGACTCGTCGATGTAGTCAACGCCCAGGGACTGCAGGATCTGCGCCTCGACGAAGTGGCCGATGCGGGCCTTGGCCATCACCGGGATCGAAACGGTTTCGATGATCCCGTCGATCATGTCCGGGTCGCTCATGCGCGAGACCCCGCCCTGGGCGCGGATGTCGGCCGGAACGCGTTCCAATGCCATGACGGCCACGGCGCCTGCGTCCTCGGCGATGCGGGCCTGCTCGGGGGTGACCACATCCATGATGACCCCGCCCTTGAGCATTTCGGCCATGCCGCGCTTCACGCGGTCCGAACCGGTCTGGGCCGACGGGGTCTGATCTGGGTTAGACATTCTGGCGTTTTCCTTTCCAACACTGAACGCACTTCTGAGCTACGCCAGTAATCGTAGGATGACGCGTAACATTTCCCTCCGGTGTTGCGTCACATTCGGCAACCCGTAGATTTATCTCCCGATTCGCCTAGGTGACGTAACAATTCACTCACGGAAAAAACGCAGGTCAGATTCGCTTTGCCGCCTAGCGCGGGAAAGGGCGCAGAAGCAAGTCGGGATCCCCTTCGCGGGTTCCGCGGGGCGTCGATCGTGCGCCGGGAACACCGCGGGCCCGGAACCGCCAACTGATGGTTGGTGGCTCCGGGCCCGCGGGTATGCGTTCGCGTGTGAGGCGGTCTGCGCGGCGCGCTGTGCCTAGACCTGGTCCCAGGCGTTGGCGACCTCGCTGCGCACCTCGCCCAGGGTGGCGGAGATGGCCTTGGAGTTGGCGATGATCGGGAAGAAGTTCCCGTCCCCGCCCCAGCGCGGCACCACGTGCTGGTGCAGGTGCGCGCTGATGCCCGCTCCCCCGGCCAGGCCCTGGTTCATGCCCAGGTTGAAGCCCTTGGCGTTGGAGACCTGGCGCAGCACCCGCATCGAATGCTGGGCCAGGGCGCCCATTTCCGCGGTCTCCTCGGCGGTGATGTCATCGTAGTTCGGCACGTGGCGGTACGGGCAGATCAGCAGGTGCCCGGGGTTGTACGGGTAGAGGTTCAGCAGCACGAAGCAGCTCTGGCCGCGGTGCACGATCAGGGACTGCTCGTCGCTGCGGGTCGGGGCGGCGCAGAACGGGCAGTCATCCTTGTCCTGGAACTGGTGCTGCCCGCCCTTGACGTAGGCCATCCGGTAGGGGGTCCACAGCCGCTGGAACGAATCCGGCACCCCGGCCAGCTCGAAATCGTCGGTGACCTTTTCATCGTCCGGATACTGCATCCCGTGGGACCCCTTCCCTCACCCTGCTGGCAGCGCTGCCCGGGCGGCAGGCACGGTGGCCTGCCAGCGCCCGGGCAGCGTGGCCCGCAGGGTTGCGTGCGTGTTGAAACGGCGTGCTAGTTGTTGTTCTCGCGGTTGGCGATGGCGTTGACGATGCGGGAGACCGCCTCATCGACGGACACCCCGTTGTCCTGGGTGCCGTCGCGGAAGCGGAAGGAGACCGCCCCGGCCTCGGCGTCCTCGCCGCCGGCGATGAGCACGAACGGGATCTTTTCCTTGGACGCGTTGCGGATCTTCTTCGGGAAGCGGTCCGAGGAGTCATCCAGTTCCACGCGCACGCCATGGGACTTCAGCTTGGCCACGACCTCGCCCAGGTAGTCGTTGAACGCCTCGGCGACCGGGATCGCGCGCACCTGCACCGGCGCCAGCCAGGCCGGGAACGCGCCGGCGTAGTGCTCGGTGAGCACGCCCAGGAAGCGTTCGATGGAGCCGAACTTCGCGGCATGGATCATCACCGGTTCCTGGCGCGAGCCGTCGGCGGCCTGGTACTCCAGCCCGAAGCGGGCCGGCTGGTTGAAGTCGTACTGCACGGTGCCCATCTGCCAGGTGCGCCCGATGGCGTCCTTGGCCTGGACTGAGATCTTCGGCCCGTAGTAGGCCGCGCCGCCCGGGTCCGGGACCAGCTCGACGCCGGTGGCGGTGGCGACCTTCTCCAGCACGGCGGTCGCCTCGGCCCACTGCTCGTCGGAGCCGATGAACTTGTCGCTGTCATCGCGGGTGGACAGCTCCAGGTAGAAGTCATCCATCCCGAAGTCGCGCAGCAGCGAGAGCATGAAGTTCAGCAGGTGCTCGACCTCGGCCGGGGCCTGCTCCTTGGTGACGTAGGAGTGCGAGTCGTCCTGCGCGAAGCCGCGCACGCGGGTCAGCCCGTGCACCACGCCGGACTTCTCGTAGCGGTAGACGTGCCCGAACTCGAACAAACGCAGCGGCAGTTCGCGGTAGCTGCGTCCGCGGGAGCGGAAGATCAGGTTGTGCATCGGGCAGTTCATCGCCTTCAGGCGGTACTCCTGGCCCTGGCGGGTGATGTTGCCGTCCTCGTCGCGCTCCTCGTCGATCTGCAGCGGCGGGAACATGGTGTCGGCGTAGTACGGCAGGTGCCCGGAGGTGTGGAACAGCCCGTCCTTGGAGATGTGCGGAGTGCCCACGTACTGGAAGCCCTCTTCGATGTGGCGGTCGCGCACGTAGTCTTCCATCTCGCGCTTGATGATCCCGCCCTTGGGGTGGAAGACCGGCAGGCCCGAGCCCAGCTCATCGGGGAAGGAGAACAGGTCCAGTTCGGCGCCCAGCTTGCGGTGGTCGCGGCGCTCGGCCTCGGCCAGGCGCTCCTGGTAGGCCTTCAGGTCCTCCTTGGTGGGCCAGGCGGTGCCGTAGATGCGCTGCAGCTGCTTGTTCTTCTCGCTGCCCAGCCAGTAGGCGGCCGCCGAGCGGGTGAGCGCGAACGCGTTCTTGATCAGCTTGGTGTTCGGCAGGTGCGGGCCGCGGCACAGGTCCTTCCAGAGCGTTTCCCCGCTCTTGCGGTCCACATTGTCGTAGATGGTGGTTTCCCCGGCGCCGACCTCCACCGAGACCCCTTCGCCGGTGGTGTCATCGGCGTCGGCCTTGGCCAGCAGCTCGCACTTGTAGGGCTCGTCGGCCATTTCGGCCTTGGCCTCTGCGGGGGTGACCACGCGGCGTTCGAAGCGCTGGTTCTGATTGACGATCTTGAGCATCATCTTTTCCAGCTGCTTCAGGTCCTCGGGGGTGAAGGGCTCCTCCACGTCGAAGTCGAAGTAGAACCCGTCGGTGATGTAGGGCCCGATGCCCAGCTTGGCGTCGGGGCGCAGCTGCTGCACGGCCTGGGCCATCACGTGGGCGGTGGAGTGGCGCAGCACCTCCAGGCCTTCGGGATCGGCGATGGTCACGCGGGTGACGGTGGCGCCTTCGTGCAGTTCGCGGGACAGGTCGCGCAGTTCGCCGTCGACGTGCATGACCACCACGTCTTTTTGGTCGGCGTAGTACTGGGCACCGGTCGTCCCCGCGTCCACCTGTACCTGCTCGCCGTCGATGGTGAGAGTCAGCTGCTCGCTCATGAGATCGGGTTCTACCTTTCGTAACGAAAATGGCTTCATAGCTTGCGGCATACCTTGGCCACAGCCAGCCACGACCCAGTTTAGTTCAGCCGGCCGGCGGCGTCCTGCTCACTTCGGGGTTTGTGGCGAATCGGGGCCTTGATGTGACTTGTTCAACAGTTCATCGGCCGAGAGCAGGGCGGAGAAGTGCCACAGTTCGCGCGTCGGCTCGGGTTGGGCGCTGGGGATCCTGCCGGCCTTCAGATCCTGGCGGAAGGCCGGGATCAGCGCCTCGATGCGGCGCACCAACTCATCGGCCTCGTCGCCGGTGAGCATCAGGTTGCTGGTGCTCAGCAGCGCCTTGGCCTCGATGTCACCGTCGGAGGCGTAGTGCTGCTGGGCGTGGGCCAGGGCGGCGGCCAGGCGGCGCTGCTCGTCGTGGGCGATCTGGGCGAGGTAGGCGTTCATGGCGCTGGTGGATCCGGTGCCCGCGTGCTCAGCGGGTTCGCCGGTGGTGTAGGCGTCCCCCGCCGGGCGCCAGACCCGGTCGCGCTTGTCGCGGGCCAGCTCCGGGGCCTCGGCGATCATCCCGGCCTTGGCCAGTTCGCGCAGGTGGAAGCTGATCTTGTTGGCGGCCACCCCCAGCGCCTCGGCCAGGTCGGCGGCGCGGGCCGATTCCATGGCGGCCAGCGTGTCGAAGATCTGCCGGCGCAGCGGGTTGGCCATGGCCTTGAGCATCGGGGTGGTCAGGGTGACGTTGCGTGGGGCCTCGCTCATGGCAACAGCATAGCAATCCCCCAAATAATATTGCGCAAATTCTATTGCGCAATATTATTTGCGAGCCTATGGTGGTGTCATGACCTCGACCCCAGCCCCGGCCGCCGGCACCACCGCCGGTGAGCCACTGCCCTCTTCCCCGGACCCCGGCGCGCGGCCCGGGACCGTGCGGGTGCCGGAGAACGCCGCGCCGGCCCTGCCGCCGCTGCGCCGCCAGGGCCCCTACCGCCACTGGTGGGCGGCGGACACCTCCGCCCTGCTGGCCGGATCGGTGTACCAGTTCGTGATCCCGCTGCTGCTGCTGGCCGTGACCGGCTCCCCCGCCCAGGCCGGACTGCTGGCCGCCCTGGGCATGGCCGCCCGGGTGGGGCTGACCCTGTGGGGCGGGTCCCTGGCCGACCGGATGAACCGGTCCACGCTGATCGTGCTCGGCGGGTTGACCGGGGCCGGGCTGACCGCCGCGCTGGGCCTGCTGGCCGCGGGCGAATCGCTGGGCGTCGCGGCACTGTGCCTCGGGCACATCGTGCTGGAACTGCGCGGCGGGCTCTTTGGCACCGCCACCAACGCGGCGCTGAAGGACGTGGTCCATCCGCTGCTGCTGGGCCGGGCGATGGCCGCGAACCAGGGCCGGGATGCGGCGCTGAGCCTGGGCGGGGCGCCGCTGGGCGGGCTGCTGCTGGGGCTCGGGGCCGGGCCGGCGCTTGGATTCGTCGCCCTGTTCCAGCTGCTCTCGGCAGGCTTCGGGCGGCTGATCGCCCCCAGCGTGAAGGCCGCCGAAGAGCATGCCGCCGCCGATCCGGGCCAGGCGCCCAGCACGCAGGGGGTGCTGGGGGGTCTGCGCTGGTGCTTTGCCCGCCCGCAGCTGCGGATCATGCTCTGGCTGATCGTGGCGGTGAACCTGGGCACGAACGGTTCGGTGACCACCCTGGTCTACGGGTTGCGCGACCGCGGGCAGTCCCCGGTGAGCATCGGGCTGGTCAGCGCCTGCATGGGGGTGGGGCTGCTGCTGGGGTCGGTGTTCGCCACCTGGCTGATCGACCGGGTGCCCACCGGGTGGCTCTCCTGCCTGTCGCTCAGCGCCCTGGGACTGTTCCTGGCGCTCATCTCCGCCCACGCCGGCCTGTGGTGGATCGGCGGGATGCTGGCCGCCGCGTTCGTGGGGGTGCCGGCCCTGAACGCGGCGGTTGGCGGTTACTTCATGGCGATCGCCCCGCGGGACATGGCCGGGCGGGCGAACGCGGTGATGCTGTTCATGGCGCTGCTGGCCATGCCGCTGGGGCCGCTGCTGGCCGGGGCCGGGGTGCAGCTGGCCGGGATGGCGCCCACGATCCGCTTCTTCGCCGCCATCGTGCTGCTGGCCGCCCTTGGCGCCTGGCTCAGCCCGCACATCCGTTCCATCCCCGGGCCCGAGCACTGGCAGCGCTCGGGCCCGGACACGGCACCGACCGGCGCCTCGGCGAGCGCGCGGGCCAAGCGTCCGGCACGCGGTGGGCGGCCGGCGAGCGCCGCTGGGCGCGGACGCGACCTGGATCCCCATGGACAGTGGATCTACCTCTAGATCCCCTGGGGAGATGCCGGCGCCGGGCCTCACCGGTGGAGGTCCGCCACCCGGTATGGTGCGCCGATCCGGCGGCGCCCCAGCGGGTTTTGGTCTTTAGCCGCCGGCAATGTCGGGACCTGCGGTGCGGCCCTTCCCCGGCAGGGGTCAGTGGCTCTTCCGCCCCGGGGTTCGCTTGCCTACTGTGGGGGTATGAACAAGCCTGCCCCGCCAACCATCAGCGCCATTACCCTCGGGGTGCGTGATGTGGGTGTCTCCCTGAAGTTCTATACCGAGGGCCTGGGCTTTGAGCTGGTGCAGCCGGCCCATGAGCAGATCGCGTTCGTGCGGGCCGGGCACGGGCTGATGCTGGCGCTGTGGGATGTGGCGCAAATGCCCAGCGAGTACGGGCAGGTGGGGCATTCGCAGTTGGCTCCCCCGGTGTCGCTGGGTCACAACGTGGGCTCGGACCGGGAGGTGGAGGCGCATTACCGGCGAGCGCTAAAGGCCGGGGCCAGCCCGGTCAATGCCCCGGCAAAGCAGCCCTGGGGTGGGATGAGCGCCTGTGTGGCGGACCCGGACGGGTTCCGCTGGGACTTCGTGCACAACCCGACGTTCGTGGTGGAGGCCGACGGCCGGATCTCCGCGGTCTGAGCGGCAGCTGGCCTATGCTGGGGGTTTAGCCCCGTGTGCCCACCCCCGTGTCCACTGCCCCTGCCTGGGCCTCCCGTGGGGGCGCGGGAGCACGGTTTTGCAGGAAGGACCCATGCCCTCCCACGTCTACTTCGACTTCTTTGGCACCCTGGTCGACTATGACCCCTCCATCCACCCGGCCGGGTACAACGCGCCGTTCGAGTTCGCGCGGCGGGCCGGGGCCGGGGTCAACGCCCGGGACTGTGACCGGCTGTGGGACCGGGCCTGGGCGGAGCTGGACGGGCAGGCCCAGCGCAGCGAACGCGAATGCTCAATGCAGCAGATCGCCACCCGCTACTGGCAGCTGCTCGGGGCCCCGGGGATTGCCGAGGGTGAGATCTCCCGCCTGGTCGAGGAGTACCTGCAGGCCTGGAGCGCGCGGATCGTCCCGGCGCCCGCGGTGGGCGAGTGCCTGGCGCAGCTGAGCACCGCCGGGCATCACCTGGCGGTGGTCAGCAACACCCACCACCGCCTGCTGGTGCCCCGCCTGCTGGCCCGGTTCGGGCTGGATGAGCACATCAGCGACGTGTTCACCTCCATCGAGCTGGGCTGGCGCAAGCCCAATGCGCGGATTTTCCAGGCGGCGCTGGACCGGCATGGCATCACCCCGGCCGAGGCGGCGTTCGTCGGGGACAACTGGGTGGCGGACATCGAAGGTCCCCGCAGACTGGGGATGGCCGCGTTCTACGTGGGTCCGGCCACGGCCCGGCGTCCGGCCATCACCCTGGCGCAGCTGCCCAGGCTGCTGCGCCACAGCTAGGCGCCCGGCCCCCTTCGGGGGGATCGCCGGGCGGTCCCGCCCCTAGGCTCCGCGCTGGTCCAGCCCCTCGGCCTGCATGCGCCGGGCCAGCTGCCCCACGGTTTCGGTGACCGGTTCGGCCGGTCGCATCCCGCGGGCGCGGGGCCGCTGCGGGTCCTGCAGGTAGCCGGCCGGCGGCCAGGTGTCCGGCTGGTGCAGGTCCCAGGCGTTCAGGGCCTGCACGGAGATGCCGCGCGGGCCGGTGCGCCGGGTGGTGCCGTGGATCAGCAGCATCCGGGTGTTGAACAGCAGCGGACCGGTGCGCTGCTGCACGTCGTCGAAGAAGGTCGCGTCGATGCAGCCGGTGCCGTCGTCCACCGAGATGAACACCACCCGCTTGCCCCCGCGCATCGGCGGGGTCTGGGTGGCCACGCGCACCCCGGCGACCAGCACCTCCGACCCGTTGCGCAGCTCCAGCAGCTCCACCGCCCGGGTCATCGGCAGGTGGGCCAGGGCCTGGTTGTAGGAGTCGATGAGGTGTTCGCTCACGTCCAGGTGCATCAGGTCCAGTTCGGTGCGCACCTTCTGGCTGGGGCTCAGCTCGGTGCCGGTGGCGCGGATCGGCTCCAGCTCCCCCAGCGGCAGGGCCAGCTGCCCGGGGCCGGGACGGTACTTGACCGGCAGGGTGCTGTGCGCCATGGACTGGGTGTGGGCGATGGTGTCGGCCCGGGTGGTGCCGGCCAGCAGGGAGTCGAACACCCCCAGCGCGGCCAGGTTCTGGTAGGTGCGCCGGGAAAGCCCGGCCCGGTGGCGCACATCGGCCAGCGACTCGTAGGGCTGGCCGGCGACCAGGCGCTGCACCTCGCGTTCGCTCATCTGGTGGATGTCGCGGAAGGCCAGGCGCACCCCGTACTGTCCGGGGCGCACCGTGCCGGCGGCGCGCGGAACCACCGGGGCGGTGCGCGCACCCCCGTCGTAGATGCGTTCGACCCGGTAGTGCCCGGTGGAGCGGTTCACGTCCAGCGGCAGGATCGGGATGTTCATCCGCCGGGCCTCGGAGACCAGCAGCCGCTTGGGGTACATGCCCGGGTCGTGTTCCCAGATGCCGGCCAGGAACGCCTCGGGGTGATGCGCCTTCAGCCAGGCCGAATGGTAGGTGGGCACCGCGAACGCGGCCCCGTGCGCCTTGCAGAAGCCGAAGGAGCCGAACCCGGCCAGCACCGCCCACACCTCGTCGATGGTCTGCTGGCCGTAGCCGCGCTGGGTGGCCGCGGTGCGGAAGAAGCGTTCGACCTCCGGTTCGCGCTGCGGGTTGCCCAGGTGGCGGCGGTAGACGTCGGCCATCCCCAGGTCGCAGCCGGTCATCACGTTCAGGATGCGCAGCACCTGTTCGTGGAAGACGGTCACCCCGTGGGTTTCGGCCAGCGCCGGCACCAGGTCCGGGTGCAGGTACTGGGCCGGGGCGAAGCCGTGGCGGTGCTCCAGGTAGGGCTTGACCATGTTCGACTGCATCGGCCCGGGCCGGAAGAGCGAGATGTCGATGATCAGGTCGTTGAATTCGCGCGGGGCCAGCTTGCCGATCAGTTCGCGCTGGCCCGGGGATTCGATCTGGAAGCAGCCCAGGGTGTGGGTGGAGCGGATCAGCTCGAAGGTGATCTCATCATCCAGGGGCACCTTGGTGAAGTCGATGTGCCCGTCCTGCTGGATGTACTCCTCGGTCCGGTGCCCGCCGGCGCGGGCCACGGCCTGCCGGTTGGGGTGCAGGCGCTTGATCTCCTCCAGGGTGTAGGCGATCGCCGACTGCATGCGCACCCCGAGCACGTCGAGCTTGATCAGCCCCATCAAATCCATGTCGTGCTTGTCGAACTGGCTCATCGGCAGCCCGATGCCCGAGGGCTGCACTGCGGTGCGTTCCAGCAGCGTGGCATCGGAGAGGATCACCCCGCACGGGTGCATGGAAATGTGCCGCGGCAGCCTGTCCAGCCGTTCGGTGACGTCCACCAGCTGGTCCAGCTGCCGGTTGCCGCTGATCCGCCCGGCCAGGGCCGCCAGTTCGGGTTTCTCGGCCAGCGCCTCGCGGAAGGAGGAGGCGGAGAAGCGCCACAGCTGCTTGGCGATCTCATCGACCTGCTCCTGCTCGATGCCCAGCGCCGCCCCGGCATCACGCACCGCACCGCGGGCGCGGTAGGCGTTTTGCATGCTCATCAGGCTCACCCGTTCGGCGCCGAAGGTGTCAAAGATCTTGTGGTAGATCTCGTGGCGGCGCGCGGATTCCACGTCGATGTCGATATCGGGCAGGGTGGTGCGGGTATCGGAGAGGAAGCGCTCAAAGACCAGGTCGTGCTGCAGCGGGTTGACGTGGCTGATGCCCAGCAGGAAGTTCACCAGCGAGGAGGCCCCGGAGCCGCGGGCCGAGACCCGCACCCCCATGTCGGTGATCAGCCGCACGGTCTCGGCGACGGTCAGGAAGTAGCCGGCGAACCCCAGCTGGGAGATCACCCCCAGCTCCAATTCCAGCCGGGACTCGACGACCCCTTGATCGGTGTGCGGCAGCATCCGGGGCACCGCGGCGTGCACCCGCTGGCGCAGCTGGTGCTGGGCGTCCCCGGTGATCCCGATGATCCGGTGCTCGGGGATCACCGGCCGCTTCCATCCCAGGTCCTGGCCGGGATCCAGGGCGGCCCAGGCGGCCACCTGCTCGGTGGCGTGCAGCAGCCGGGAAGCCCAGCCGCGTTCGGTGGCCCGGGCGATGTCCCCGGCCAGGCGGTGCATCTCCTGCGGGGTTTTCAGCCAGCCCTGCCCGGTGGGCTGCAGCTCATCAAGCGCATCCAGGCTGTGCAGCACCCGGGCCGAATCCAGGATGTCGGCGGTGACCGCCCCGTCCGGGCTGGCATAGCGCACGGCATTGCTCAGCACCGGGGTGATACCCAGCTCCCCGGCCAGGCGCACCAGCTTGCTGGCATGGCCCAGGCAGTAGCGCTGCCCCTCGGCCGAGAGGTGGGTGGTGACCTCCACGCGCAGCAGCCTGCCGGCCAGTTTCCGCCACTGGGCCAGCAGCTGGCGGGCGGCGGTGTAGTTGCGGGCCTCGATGGCCTTGCCCACCTCGGATTCGGCGCCCAGCAGCACCATCAGGTTGCCGCCGGCCAGGTGCTCGCGCAGCTGGGTGCGGTTCAGTCCCACGCTCTTGCGGTGGGTGTGGGCGGCGCTGACCGCCCGGCACAGGGCCGCGTACCCGGCGCCCCGGCTGTTGCCCCGCGCCAGCAGCAGGATGCGTCCACTGGCGCGTCCCTGCCGGTCAAGAACCGCCAGGTTGACCCCCAGGATCGGCCTCAGCCCGTGCTCCAGGCAGGCGCCCACGTGCTTCACCGCGCCATAGAGCCCGTCCCGGTCGCACAACCCCAATGCCCAGGCGCCATCGGCCTTGGCCTGGGCGACCAGCAGCGCCGGGGTGTCAACCCCGTAGTGGGCGCTGTAGGCCGAGACGACGTTCAGGTGGGTGAAACTCATGGGCGGGCATTCCTTCAAAACTTTCCAGACCCCTATTAGAACAAAGTTTCGAACGGTTGGCACACGCCCTACTCAGCCGCCCCCCGAAGACGCCGCCACCCCTAAGCGCTACGCACTCAGCGGCAACTCCTGGTGCACCCGGATCAATCGCCAGCGCGCCGATTGCGGGTCAAAGCTGACATCGATGGTCCGCCCCTGACTGCGGGAGGAGCCCAGTGCGATCTGCAGCCGCCAAATCTCGTAGTCAACCACCCCGGCACCGGTGCCGCGCGGAACCCGCACGGCCTCGTCCCACCACTTGCGGCGCTCGAACCAGCGGTGCGGTTCTGCCACCAGGCGATACTCATGCCCCTTCCAGCGCACCCGCAACGGCACCCCGGCCGGAGTGCACGCAACCTCGATCGCCTCGGTGAACATACCCACGGTGACTCCTAACTGCTGCTCCATCAATTATATTCGAACACGTGTTCGATCAGTAGCGACAGTAGTCAGCGCCCCGGACAGTTTGGGTCGGCCGCCGAGGCTGGTCCGCAAACAGGAACTGTAGAGTCATTCTGAGACCGCGGCGGGCTCGCCGCCTGGAGCAGAACATTCGAAAGGCCCCATGGGATTATTTGGACGCAAGAGCCGCACCGCGGCTGAGGAGCAACAGCAGCAGCAACTGGCCCAGGGTGAACCCCTGCATGGCAGCGGCTACACGCTGCGCGCCACCGGGCAGCTGGGCGGAGTGAGGAAACGCACCCCCATCACCGTCGTGGAGCTGAACACCCAGAATCTCACCGGCTGGTTCCACTTGGATGAGGCGCGCAGCTTCTTCACCGAACGCAGCGCCATCCTCGAGTCCTGGAACAACAGCCCGGCGGAGCTCTATCTGGCGACCGCCAAGGCGGCGGCCAATGGCTCCCCGGCCGCCGCTGCTCTAGCGGGCCTGGGCGAGGGCCAGGCGGCGCTGCTTCAGCCCACCGGCAGTGGGATGCAGGTTGTGCTGTTGCTGGAGCAGGGCGAACTGCAAAGGATCCGCAACTGGATCGAGCAATTGCCCTAACCCTGCGCGCGGTCGTAACACTCTTACGCCCTGAACGGACAAGCACACCGCAGCTCTCGGAGCACCCCACGCCGGGACGCGGCAAACCTGGGCGCAATGGACACATCCTAGAAACCCGGGCGCGCGACCGATAGCATCGAGAAGACCTGCAACTTTTCAATTTAAGGGGACCAAAACACATGCCTCATAAGGTTAAAGCCGTTATTTCCCGCGTCAAGGATGCCCCTGTCGAGGTCGTGGACATCATCGTCCCGGATCCGGGGCCCGGTGAAGTCGTCGTCGACGTTCTGACCACCGGGGTGTGCCACACCGACCTGCACTACAAGTTGGGCGGGATTGGCGACGATTACCCGTACCTGCTGGGCCACGAATCCACTGCGGTGGTTTCCCAGATCGGGCAGAATGTCACCAACGTCAAGGTTGGCGACCGGGTCATCCTGAACTGGCGCGCGGTGTGCGGCCAGTGCCGCGCCTGCGAAAAGGGCGAACCGCAATACTGCTTCAACACCCACAACGCCACCCAGAAGATGACCCTGGAGGACGGCACCGAGCTGAGCGCCGCGCTGGGCATCGGCTCGTTCGCCGAGAAGACCCTGGTGGCTGCCGGGCAGTGCACCAAGGTCGACGAGGATGCAGACGCCGCCGCGGTGGGCCTGCTCGGCTGCGGGGTCATGGCCGGCATTGGCGCGGCCATCAACACCGGTGAGGTCAAGCGCGGTGAGTCCGTGGCCGTGATCGGCTGCGGCGGGGTGGGAGCCGCGGCCATCGCCGGAGCCCAGCTGGCCGGGGCGACCACCATCATCGCGGTGGACGTCAACCCGGACAAGCTCAAGACCGCTCAGAAGCTGGGTGCCACCCACACCGTGGACTCCAGCAAGCAGGACGCCGTGCAGGCGATCCAGGAACTGACCGGGGGCTTCGGCGCCGATGTGGTCATCGACGCGGTGGGCCGGCCCGAAACCTACAAGCAGGCCTTCTACGCCCGCGACCTGGCCGGACGCGTGGTGCTGGTGGGCGTGCCGACCCCGGAGATGACCCTGGAGCTGCCGCTGCTGGACGTGTTCGGCCGCGGCGGGGCACTGAAGAGCTCCTGGTACGGGGACTGCCTGCCCAGCCGGGACTTCCCGATGCTGGTGGACCAGTACAAGCTCGGCCGCCTGGACTTGGACACCTTTGTCTCCGAACGCATCAAGCTGGACGAGATTGAGGCGGCCTTTGACAAGATGCACGAAGGAACCGTGCTGCGATCGGTGGTGGAACTCTAATGAACGCACAGATTGAAAACGTGATCACCTCGGGGACCTTCAGCCTCGATGGCGGAACCTGGGATGTGGACAACAACGTCTGGATCATCGGCGACGCCAAGGAGGTGCTGGTCATCGACCCGGCCCACGAGCCGGAGAAGATCCTCACCGCCCTGGGCGAGCGCAAGGTCAAGGCGGTGCTGCTCACCCACGGCCACGATGACCACATCCGCGCCGCCGGGGAGTTCGCCGACAAGGTCGGCGCCCCGCTGTACCTGAACCCGGAGGACTCGATGCTCTGGGACGCGGTCTACCCGGAGCGCAAGCCCGACGCGGAGATCAAGGACGGGGACCAGTTCTCCATCGCCGGGGTCACCCTGCATGCGATGCACACCCCCGGGCACTCGCCGGGCTCGACGTGCTTCCACGTGCCGGAGCTGGATGTGGTATTCAGTGGTGACACCCTGTTCAGCGGGGGCCCTGGCGCCACCGGGCGCAGCTACTCCAGCTTCGAGACGATCATCGAATCGATCCGCGAACGCCTGCTGAACCTGCCGGAGAAGACCGTGGTCTACACCGGGCACGGGCCGAGCACCAGCATCGCGGCCGAGGCCCCGAACCTGGATGAGTGGATCGCCCGCGGCCACTAGGCCCTGGGGCAACATTCCGCGCTAAACCTGCCGTCGCGCCATGGCTGACTCGCCATCGCCCGACGGCAGGTTTTTGCTTTGGTGACTCCCCGGTGGGTCCGGCCCGCGCGCCCGGCGCTGAAAGTGCGCGGGACCCGGTCATAATGACAACATGTCAACGAACCTTCCCGGTACGAAACCGCGGCCTCGCGGGGCCGCCATCCTGATGCTGAGCGGAGTCCTGTGCCTGATCGCCGGGCTGGTCATGAAGTGGTGGGATGCCCGCCAGCTGCGCGAATTCGGCTGGTTCGCCTACGCGCCGCTGAGCGAGACCACGTATTTTCCCGGCCCCACGCCGATGGCGGTGGCCGCCCTGGTGCTGCTCTTCGCCGGGGTGGCGGCATTCTTCCTGGGGCTGGGCATCCGGCTGGGCCGGCGCCGGCGCTAGCCACGGCCGCTGCCTCGGGCGTCCGCCGGGCCGGAATGGGCTAGAACAGCTGGGAGGTATGGGGTTCGACCAGTTCCGGTGAGTTGTTGCGGACGTTGCCCACGGCGGAGTTCACCTCATGCATGGCCCACTGGGAGGCAACGTCGAAGGCCTGCTCACGCAGCTGCTCAATCAGCCCCGCCCCGTCCTCGTCCATGGGGGCCAGCCACCGGGCCATCATGTCCTTGTCCATGGGAATCGGCAGGCGGTCGTGCAGGCCAGCCAGTTCCCCCAGCACCCCGGGCTCCGATTCCTGGGGCGATTCCATGGTGAAGATGGAGGTGGACAGGATCCAGCTGCCGTCCTCGTCCTTCCACCACTCGTACAGGCCGGCAAAGAAGATCAGGCTTCCGTCCCCGGCGTGCACGAAGTACGGACGTTTCTTGCCCCCGGGCTCCTTCTTCCACTCGTAGTAGCCTTCCACGGGCACCGCGGCTCGGCGTTTCTTCACCGCGGCCCGAAAGGTGGGCTTGCTTTCGGCGGTCTCGCTTCGGGCGTTGAAGGCCCGCACCCCGACCGACAGGTCCTTGGCCCAGCCGGGAACCAGGCCCCACCGGGCCACGTGGACTTGTCGATGCAACTGCCCGTCGATCAGCCGTTCCAGGACGATGGGCACATCGGTGGTCGGCGCAACATTCCAGGACTGGCGCAATTCCAGGTTCGCATCCGCTTCGGCTTCTGCTTCGGCCACCAGATCCCCGATGGCCTTGGCCATGACGTATCTTCCGCACATGGGAACAAGTCTGCCAGCAAAATGGTTCAATGAGGTATGAGCAACCCAGTAAATTATGACCAGTACATCCCGGAGTCCGGGTCGGTAACCATGTTCACCACTAGCTGGTGCGGTTACTGCCGCAACCTCAAGCGCATGATGGACCAAAAGGGTGTGAAGTACACCGAGGTGAACATCGAAGAGGTGGAAGGCACCGCCCAGATCGTCGAGTCCTTCAATGGCGGCAACCAGACCGTGCCGACCCTGGTGTTCTCCGACGGCAGCGCAGCCACCAACCCGCGCATCGAAGAGGTCCTGGAACGCGCCTAACGGCGCCGGTGATTGATCAGAGAACTTAGCGCAATGCCCAGCAGCCCGCACCGCGGCCTGCTGGGCATTGCGTTATCCGACAGTAGCAGGCTGACTCCGGGTCGGGGTTGCTAACTAAGCCTTGATCCACCGATGATGTCCGGAGGTCACCCGGCGTTTTAAACACGAAATGCCCGTCATTTCAGGGAAAATTGAACTTGCGACAGTACCAACAATCCCGAAATGCAGGACATCTCG